>Ga0182738_1000696_pt1 | contig 44979 bp, 36 predicted proteins | sample eDN5th30CBELigMG_FD_128876 | JGI IMG/M metagenome (GOLD analysis project Ga0182738, IMG submission 128876) | Enriched Miracle-Growth compost microbial communities from Emeryville, California, USA - eDNA 5th pass 30_C BE-Lig MG (version 2)... ... | reverse complement strand
GGACGTGCTCGCGCTGCAGCGCCTGAAGGAAGCGGCCGAGAAGGCCAAGATCGAGCTGTCCTCCAGCCAGCAGACCGAGATCAACCTGCCGTACATCACGGCCGACGCCTCCGGCCCCAAGCACCTGAACCTGAAGATCACCCGCGCCAAGCTGGAAGCCCTGGTCGAGGAACTGATCGAGCGCACCATCGAGCCCTGCCGCACCGCCATCAAGGACGCGGGCGTGAAGGTGTCGGACATCGACGACGTGATCCTGGTCGGCGGCATGACCCGCATGCCCAAGGTGCAGGAGAAGGTCAAGGAGTTCTTCGGCAAGGAGCCGCGCAAGGACGTCAACCCGGACGAGGCGGTCGCCGCCGGCGCCGCCATCCAGGGCTCGGTGCTCTCGGGCGACCGCAAGGACGTGCTGCTGCTGGACGTGACCCCGCTGTCGCTGGGCATCGAGACCCTGGGCGGTGTCATGACCAAGATGATCCAGAAGAACACCACCATCCCGACGCGCTATTCGCAGGTGTTCTCCACCGCCGACGACAACCAGCCGGCCGTGACCATCAAGGTGTTCCAGGGCGAGCGCGAGATCGCCGCGGGCAACAAGTCGCTGGGCGAGTTCAACCTGGAAGGCATCCCGCCCGCGCCGCGCGGCCTGCCGCAGATCGAGGTCACCTTCGACATCGACGCCAACGGCATCCTGCACGTCTCGGCCAAGGACAAGGGCACTGGCAAGGAAAACAAGATCACCATCAAGGCCAATTCCGGCCTGACGGAAGACGAGATCGAGCGCATGGTCAAGGACGCCGAGGCCAATGCGGAAGAAGACCACCGCATCGCCGAGCTGGCCCAGGTGCGCAACCAGGCCGACGCGCTGGTGCACGCCACCCGCAAGTCGGTGGCCGAATACGGCGACAAGCTGGAAGCGGCCGACAAGGAAGCCATCGAGAAGGCCATCGAGGACCTGGAAGGGGCGCTGAAGGGCAGCCCGGACAAGGCCGAGCTGGACGCCAAGATGGAAGCCCTGTCCCAGGCCTCGCAGAAGCTGGGCGAGAAGATGTACGCCGACATGCAGGCGCAGCAGGCGGCCGCCAACCAGCAGGCGGCCGACAGCGCCAAGCCTGCCGACGACAACGTGGTCGACGCCGACTTCAAGGAAGTCAAGCGCGACCAATGATCGGCCCGGGCATGGTTACACTGTGTAATCATGCTTGATTCACCTGGGCGCGCCCGGAGCCGGTTCATCCGGCGGCCGGGCGCGCTTGTTGTCCAGCTAGCAATTCACGGCTCCCCGGCGGAGCGCAGGTAACCATGGCGAAACGCGATTACTACGAAATCCTCGGGGTGGCCAAGAACGCCTCGGACGAGGAGATCAAGAAGGCCTACCGCAAACTGGCCATGAAATACCATCCGGACCGCAACCCGGACAGCAAGGAAGCCGAGGAAAAGTTCAAGGAAGCGAAGGCCGCCTACGAGATCCTCTCCGAGCCCGAGAAGCGCGCCGCCTACGACCGCTACGGCCATGCCGGCGTGGACCCGTCGGCCGCGGGCATGGGCGGCGGGGCCGGCATGGGCGGCGGCTTCGCCGACGCCTTCGGCGACATCTTCGGGGAAATCTTCGGCGCGGCCGCCGGCCGGCGCGGCGGCGGGCCCCAGGTCTACCGCGGCGCCGACCTGAAGTACGCACTGGAAATCACCCTGGAGCAGGCCGCCGCCGGCTTCGACACCGAGATCCGCGTGCCCAGCTGGGAAGCCTGCGACACCTGCCACGGCAGCGGCGCCAAGCCCGGCACCCAGCCGCGCACCTGCCGCACCTGCGGCGGCAGCGGCGCGGTGCGCATGCAGCAGGGCTTCTTCAGCGTGCAGCAGACCTGCCCGACCTGCCACGGCAGCGGCAAGGAAGTGACCGACCCGTGCCCGGCCTGCGAGGGCGTAGGCCGCATCCGCCGCAGCAAGACCCTGCAGGTCAAGATCCCCGCGGGCATCGACGACGGCATGCGCATCCGCTCCAGCGGCAACGGCGAGCCGGGCGTGAACGGCGGCCCGCCGGGCGACCTGTATGTGGAAATCCACATCAAGCCGCACAAGATCTTCCAGCGCGACGGCGACGACATCCACTGCGAGCTGACCATCCCCTTCACCACGGCGGCGCTGGGCGGCGACCTGCAGGTGCCCACGCTGGGCGGCAAGGCCGAGATCACCATCCCGGAAGGCACCCAGTCCGGCAAGACCTTCCGCCTGCGCGGCAAGGGCATACGCGGGGTGCGCGGCAGCTACCCCGGCGACCTGTACTGCCACGTGGTGGTGGAGACCCCGGTGCGCCTGAGCGACGAGCAGAAGGCCATCCTGCGCCAGTTCGAGGCCTCGCTCAACGACGGCGGCGACAGGCATTCGCCGCAGAGCAAGTCGTGGACGGACCGGGTGAAGGAGTTCTTCTCCTGATCCGGCGCGGCCAGGCCCGGCAGATGGACGAAACGCCTCCTTCGGGAGGCGTTTCCGTGTCCGGGGCCAGGGCCCGAGGGACCGGCTGCGCCGCCGGGCCCTGGCCTGGGGCTGCCTACTGTCCCGCGCCCTTGGCCGCCGCCGCGAAATCCCCCGCGGCGGCGCGGCTGAAGCGTTCCGGCTTCAGGTATTTGCGCAGCGCCCGGTTGACGTCGTCGGCCGTCAGCGCGGCGATCTTCTCGTCGATCTCGGCGGACCACGCGAAGCTGCGGCCGCGGTCCAGGTATTCGGCCCAGGTGCGCGACAGCACGTCGTCCTGGGCGCGCGCCAGGCGGCGGTAGTTGAGCAGGGCCTTGACGCCGTCGGCGACCTCTTCCTTGCCGAAGCCGTCGGCCAGCGCGCGGGACAGCTCCTCGGCGATGGCCTTTTCCAGGCGCTCGCGGTTCTGCGGCGCGTAGATGGCGTAGACCGACCACGAGGCCGACGGCTCGTAGGCCGAGACCGACAGGTTGCTGCGCACGTTGTAGGACAGGCCTTCCTTCTCGCGCACGCGCGTCCACAGCCGCGAGGTTTCCGAGGTGCCCAGCAGGAAGTTGGCCAGGTACAGGGCGGGGAAGTCCGCGTCCGTGTCCTGCAGGGCGAGCGGCATGCGGGCCAGGTAGAAGGCGTTGGCCTTGTCCGGCGTGGCGATGTCGAACTGCTGCGGCGCCACGTCGCGGTAGGGGTCGGGCACGCGCGCGTAGGCCGGGGCCTGGCGCCAGCCGGCCAGGCCGTCGGCCAGGGCCTTCTCGACGTCGGCCGGCTCGAAGGCGCCGACCGCGGCGAAGCTGACGCGGCCCGCGCCGTAGAAGCGGCGATGGAAGTCCACCAGCGCCTGGCGGTCGAGCTTTTCGACGTCGGCCAGGGATTCCTCGAAGGTAGGCACGTAGCGCACGTCGTCGCGGGGCCAGGGGTTGCCGTGGCGGGCGAGCGCGCGCGAGGCCAGCGCGGTGGGCTCGGTCATGGCGTCGCGCAGCGAGGTCGCGGCCTGGCGGCGGTATTGCGCCACTTCGTCCTGCGGGAAGTCGGCGTTGCGGATCACGTCCAGCACCAGGCCGACGAGCGCCGCCAGGTGCTCGCCGGGCACCGACAGGGTGGCCTCCAGGTCGGTGCCCGAGCCGTCGAAGGAGACGCTGGCGCGCAGCTGGTCGATGCGGTCGCTGATTTGCTGGCGGCTGAGCCTGGGCGTGCCGCGGGTCAGCAGGTCGGCCGTGGCGGCGGCCGCCACGCGCTGGCCGCGCAGGCTGTCGGCGTCGCCGAAGTGCAGGCGCAGCGTGGCCTGGACGCGGTCGCCGCGCGTGGCCTTGGGCAGCAGGGCCAGCTGCACCGGCCCGTTGGGCAGCTGCAGCGTGGTGCGCCGCGTGAGCTGGTCGATGTTGGCCGGGCTGGGGTCGAAGGCGGCCGCCTGCTTGAAGTCCGGGTCGCCCTGGTAGCCCTTGAGCACGGCGTCCAGGTCGGGCGCGGGCGGCAGCGGCGCGCGCACGGGCTTGTCGGTGGGCAGGTAGCGGCCCTCGGTGCGGTTGCTGGCCACCAGATAAGCCTGGGCCACGCGCTGCACGTCCTCCAGGCTGGCCTGGCGCACGCGGTCGCGCTGCAGGAAGAACAATCGCCAGTCGCCCGAGGCGATGGCCTCGGACAGGGCCACGCCGACCGCTTCCGGGTCGCTGTAGGTCTGCTCCCAGCGCAGCAGCCACTGGCCGCGCGCGCGGTCGAGCTCTTCCTGCGTGAAGGGATGACCGGCCAGCGATTCCAGCGTCGCGGCCAGCGTGCGCAGGGCCTGCCCGGCGTCCATGGACGGCTCCATCTGGGCGCCGAACATGGCCAGGCCGGGCTGGCGCTGGTCCATGGCGAAGCCGAACACGTCGGTGGCCTGGCCGGTGGGCACCAGCGCGCGGTACAGCCGGCCCGAGGGCGTGTCGGCCAGGATCAGGGTGGCCAGCTCCATGGCCGCGTAGTCGTCCGAGCCGCCCGGCGGGATGTGGTACATGGCCGCCGCCAGCGGCGTGCCGCCGGCGCGCCGCAGCGTCACCGAGCGCTCGCCGTCCTGCTGCGGCTCGACCGTGTATTCGCGCGGCAGCGCGCGCTGCGGGCGCGGGATCTTGCCGAACTGCGCGGCGATGGTGGCCAGCGTGGCCTGGGGATCGAACTTGCCCGAGACGATGAGCACCGCGTTGTCGGGCTGGTAGTAGCGGTGGTAGAAGTCGCGCAGCTGGCCGATGTCGACGTTCTCCACGTCGCTGCGCGCGCCTATGGTGCTCTTGCCGTAGCTGTGCCACTGGTAGGCGGCCGCCTGCATCTTCTGCATCAGCACGCGGAAAGGGTTGTTCTCGCCGCTTTCCATCTCGTTGCGCACCACCGTCATCTCGGAATCGAGGTCGGCCTTGTCGATCAGCGAGTTGACCATGGCGTCGGCCTGCCAGCCCAGGTACCAGTCCAGGGTGTCGGGGTCGGCGGCGAAGCTGGCGAAGTAGTTGGTGCGGTCGTAGGAGGTCGAGCCGTTGGCCTGCAGGCCGCGGCGGGAGAACTCGCCCAGCGCGTTGCGGGTGGTCGACGTGCCCTTGAACAGCATGTGCTCCAGCAGGTGGGCCATGCCGGTCTGGCCGTAGTTCTCCTGGCGCGAGCCGACCAGGTAGGTCATGTTGACGGTGGTGGTGGGCTTGGATTCGTCCGGCGCCAGCAGCACGCGCAGGCCGTTGTCCAGCCGGTATTCGGCGATGCCTTCGACCTCGGTGGCCTTGGTCGCGCCGGCCGGCAGCGCCTGGGCGCCGGCGGCGGCGCCGACGAAGGCCAGGGCGCAGGCGCCCAGGGCGCGGGAGATCCGGTGGAGGCGGTCTTGCATGGGCAGTGTTCCTGGAGGCAGCCGTTGGGGCGGGCAAAAACCGTTTGGAGTGTATACGCCCGCGAAGGTTCAGGCGCGCGGGGCGGGTCGCAGGGGTGACGTCCGGGCGGCCATGCACTATCGTTGTCCTGGCCGCCGCACGCGGCGCATACGAGGAGGAGCCCGCCATGCAAGCCCTGGAGAACTTCGTCAACGCCCTGAACGGCATCGTCTGGGGCCCGCTGATGCTGGTGCTGATACTGGGCACCGGCCTGTACCTGATGCTGGGCTTGCGCTTCATGCCGCTGGCACGCCTGGGCTACGGCTTCAGGCTGATGTGGCGCGGCCGCGCCAAGGGCGACGAGAGCACGGGCGAGATCAGCCCCTTCCAGGCCCTGATGACCTGCCTGGCGGCCACGGTCGGCACCGGCAACATCGCCGGCGTGGCCACCGCCATCTTCCTGGGCGGGCCGGGCGCGCTCTTCTGGATGTGGTGCACCGCGCTGGTCGGCATGGCCACCAAGTACGCCGAGGTCGTGCTGGCGGTCAAGTACCGGGAGACCGACGAGCGCGGCGAGCACGTGGGCGGGCCCATGTACGCCATCCGCAACGGGCTGGGCGCGCGCTGGGCCTGGCTGGGCGTGCTGTTCGCCCTGTTCGGCGGGCTGGCCGGGTTCGGCATCGGCAACATGGTCCAGGTCAACAGCATGGCCGACGCCCTGCAGGTGTCCCTGGGCATCCCCGACTGGGCGACGGGCGTGGCGGTCATGGTGTTCACCGGCCTGGTGGTGCTGGGCGGCATCCGCCGCATCGGCGCCGTGGCCCAGGCGCTGGTGCCCTTCATGTGCCTGGCCTACGTGGCGGCCTCGATCGCGGTGCTGATCGTGCAGGCCGACCAGATCCCCGCCGCCTTCGCGCAGGTCTTCTCGCACGCCTTCAGCCCGGCCGCGGCCACCGGCGGCTTCGCCGGCGCGGCGGTGCTGGCGGCCATCCGCTACGGCGTGGCGCGCGGCATCTTCAGCAACGAGGCCGGCCTGGGCACGGCCGGCATCGCCCAGGCCGCGGGCACCACCACCAGCGCGGTGCGCTCGGGCCTGATCGGCATGCTGGGCACCTTCATCGACACCATCATCGTCTGCACCATGACCGGCCTGGTCATCCTGACCACCGGCGTGTGGACGGGCGGCGAAAGCGGCGCCGCGCTGTCCTCGGCGGCCTTCGAGTCGGCGCTGCCGGGCGTGGGCAACTACGTGCTGTCGATCTCGCTGGCGGTGTTCGCCTACACCACCATCCTGGGCTGGAGCTACTACGGCGAGCGCTGCTGGGAGTTCCTGCTCGGCACGCGCGCCATCGTGCCCTTCCGGGTGCTGTGGGTGGTCGCCCTGCCGGTGGGCGCGGTGGCCCAGCTGGACTTCGCCTGGCTGGTGGCCGACACGCTCAACGCGCTGATGGCCATTCCCAACCTGATCTCGCTGCTGATGCTCAGCCCGGTGGTGTTCGGGCTCACGCGCGAGTACTTCGGCGGCCGGTCCCCGGGCGGGCTGGCGGCGGGGCGGACCTGACGCGCCCGCGGCCTGCCGGGCCCCGGCCCCGGGCTTCGGCGGGCGCCGGCCCCGCGGTCCCGCCTACTTGGCCAGCACCCGCATGGCCTGTTCCAGCCCGGCCACCGTGACCGGGTACATGCGGTCCTGCATCAGGTCGCGCATCAGCGCGATGGACTGGCGGTACTGCCAGGCGGCCTGCGGCTCGGGGTTGAGCCATACCGACTTGGGCCAGGCGTCGACCAGGCGGCGCACCCATTCCGCGCCCGGCTCCTTGTTGTAGTGCTCGACCGAGCCGCCCGGCTGCAGGATCTCGTAGGGGCTCATGGTGGCGTCGCCCACCAGGATCAGCCGCCAGTCGGCGTTGTAGCGGCGCAGCACGTCCCAGGTGTCGAAGCGCTCGGACTGGCGCCGGCTGTTGGCCTGCCACAGGCTTTCGTAGGGGCAGTTGTGGAAGTAGTAGACGTCCAGGTTGCGGAACTCGCTGCGCGCGGCGGAGAACAGTTCCTCGACCCGGGCGATGTGGTCGTCCATGCTGCCGCCTACGTCCAGCAGCATCAGCACCTTCACCGTGTTGCGGCGCTCGGGCACCATGCTGATGTCCAGCTGGCCGGCGTTGCGGGCGGTGCGGCCGATGGTGTCGTCCAGGTCCAGCTCCAGGTCGGCCCCCTCGCGCGCGAAGCGGCGCAGCCGGCGCAGCGCCACCTTGAAGTTGCGCGTGCCCAGTTCGATCTGGTCGTCGTAGTCGCGGAACTGGCGCATGTCCCAGACCTTGACGGCGCTGCGGTTGCCGGCCGGCTGCCCGCCGATGCGCACGCCCTCGGGGTGGTAGCCGCCGTGGCCGAAGGCCGAGGTGCCGCCCGTGCCTATCCACTTGCTGCCGCCGGCGTGGCGCTCCTTCTGCTCCTCCAGGCGCTCGCGCAGCAGCTCCATCAGCTTGCCCCAGCCGTGCTTCTCGATGGCGGCCTTTTCCTCGGGCGTCAGGGTGCGCTCGAATTCCTTGAGCAGCCAGTCGGCCGGGACGTCCGGGGCCTGCGGCAGGCGCGCCTCGATGCCGCGGTAATAGGCGCCGAAGGCCTGGTCGTAGCGGTCGTAGAGCGCCTCGTCCTTGACCAGCGCGGTGCGCGCCAGGAAGTAGAAGTCGTCCAGCGTGGGCGGCATGAAATCCTGGCGCAGGGCGTCGAGCAGCGTCAGGTACTCCTGCACGGACACCGGCAGGCGGTGCTGGCGCAGGTGGTAGAAGAAGTCGGTCAGCATGGCGGGATGCGGCGCTCGGCGCAATGGGACGGCGGCGGCCAGGCTGCGGGGACGGCAGGGCGGCTGGGTCGGCGCGCAGGCATGGCGAATCCGGGCAGCGGGAGGGGCGGCACGTTCAGCCGGCGTGGCGGGCCAGCTGGTACAGCAGGTGCGCGCGCGCTTCCGGCCATTCGCCCGCGGCCATGCTGTACATGACCGTGTCGCGCACGGTGCCGTCGCGGCGCAGGGCGTGGCCGCGCAGCACGCCGTCGCGCCGCGCCCCCAGGCGCTCGATGGCGCGCTGCGAGGCGTAGTTGTAGTTGTCGGTGCGCCAGCCGGCCACGCGCGCGCTCAGGTCCTCGAAGGCGTGGGCCAACAGCAGCAGCTTGCAGGCGGTGTTGACGTGGGTGCGCTGGCGGCTGCGGGCGTACCAGGTGTAGCCGATCTCCAGGCGGGCGATGGCGGGCACGATGTCGTGGTAGCGGGTCGAGCCGATGATCTCGCCGCTGGCCTCGTCGACCACGGCGAAGGGCAGCATGTGGCCGGCTTCCAGGCCCTGCAGCGCGGTCTGCACATAGGCGGCGGTCTGGCCGGGCTCGGGCACCGAGGTCACGCGCAGCTCCCACAGCCTGCCGTCGGCGGCCGCGCGCTCCAGCGCCGGCACGTGGGCGGGCTCCAGCGGCACCAGGCGCACGCCGTGGCCGGCCAGGGTGACGGGGGTGGGCGGCTGCCGGAAGCCCGTGTGCGCGGCGGCCGCGGAGGACGTGGCGGCGGGCGCGGCGAAGAGGCTGGCGGCGGAGGCGGGGTCGGCGTTCTGCGGCATGGCGGGGTCCGGTCGGGTGGGGGGGCGGAGGGCTGGCGGTCGGGATGGCGGGGACGGGCTTGCGGACGGCTGGCTTGCGGATGGCTGGCTTGCGGATGGCGCGGGCCGGCGGGCAGCGCGGGCGGCGCCCGGCTAGCGCCGCTGGCCGCTGCGCGTCATGGCGGCCAGGCGCTCCAGCAGGTGCACGTCCTGCTCGTTCTTGAGCAGCGCGCCGGCCATGATGGGCACGGCCGTGGCCGCGTGCGCGTCGATCTCGGCGGCCGGCACGTCCTCGGCCAGCAGCAGGCGCAGCCAGTCCAGCAGCTCGGAGGTGGAGGGCTTCTTCTTCAGCCCCGGCGCCTCGCGCAGGGCGAAGAAGGTGTCCAGCGCCGCGCGCAGCACGTCCTCGCGCAGGCGCGGGTAGTGCACGGCGACGATCTCGCGCATGGTCTCCCGGTCCGGGAAGCGGATGTAGTGGAAGAAGCAGCGGCGCAGGAAGGCGTCGGGCAGGTCCTTCTCGTTGTTGGAGGTGATGATGACCAGCGGCCGGTGGCGCGCCTGCACCGTCTGGCGCGTCTCGTAGACGTGGAACTCCATGCGGTCCAGCTCGCGCAGCAGGTCGTTGGGGAATTCGATGTCGGCCTTGTCGATCTCGTCGATCAGCACGACCACCGGGTCGGGCGACTCGAAGGCCTGCCACAGCACGCCCTGGACGATGTAGTTGCGGATGTCGCGCACCTTTTCGTCGCCCAGCTGCGAATCGCGCAGGCGCGAGACCGCGTCGTATTCGTACAGGCCCTGGTGCGCCTTGGTGGTGGACTTGATGTGCCACTGCAGCAGCGGCCGGCCCAGCGCGCGGGCGACTTCCTCGGCCAGCATGGTCTTGCCGGTGCCGGGCTCGCCCTTGATCAGCAGGGGGCGCTGCAGCGTCAGCGCGGCGTTGACCGCCAGCTTCAGGTCGTCGGTGGCGACGTAGCGGTCGGTGCCTTCGAAGCGGGCGGGGACGGCGGGCTGTGCGGCTGCGGTCATGCGGGCGGCTCCGGCGGACGGTAGGGGAAAAGGGGGAGGGGAGTCCGCAACAATTATCGTACAATCGCATGGTTTTGCGGCCGGGCCATCCCCGGATTCAGTATCCAAGCCTATCCAAGAGCCACATTCCATGAAGTTGCGAAATGATCCGACGCGCACCCTGATGCGCGCACTGTCCGCGCTGGCCGTGGCGGCTTCCTGTGCGAGCGCCGGCACGGCTGCTGCCGGGGAGGCGGCCGGCGGCAACATCGACGCCGCGCGCGACAAGATCTCCATGTGCATCGGCTGTCACGGCATCCCGGGCTACAAGGCCAGCTTTCCCGAGGTCTACCACGTGCCGATGATCGCGGGCCAGAACGCCAAGTACATCGAGGCCGCCCTGCGGGAATACGCCAGCGGCGCGCGCAGCCATCCCACCATGGATGCCATCGCCAAGAGCCTGTCCGACGAGGACATCGCCGACCTGGCCGCGTATTACTCGAATCTCAAGTAACCCGGGGGCTACCATGAATCGCATCACCCTCGCCCTCGCGGGCGTCCTGATGGCCATGGCGGGCGTGGCGGCGCAGGCCGCCGACCTGGCCGCCGGCAAGGCCGTGTTCGACAAGTTCAACTGTGCGTCGTGCCACGGCCAGGACGCCAAGACGTCCGCCGACCCGGCCTACCCGGTGCTGGCCGGCCAGCACGCCGACTACCTCCAGCACGCCCTGAAGGCCTACCGCCGCGGCCAGACCGGCGCGCCGGCCTCGTCCAACGTGCGCAAGAACCCCATCATGGGCGCCTTCGCCGTGCAGCTGTCGGACGAGGACATCGCCAACGTGACGGCCTGGCTGTCCAGCCTGCCCAGCGACCTGGCGGTGCGCCACTGATCGTCCGCCGGCTTACTGCCGGCAACGCCGCGGCAAGACGGGCCCTTCGGGGCCCGTCCGCTTTTTGCGGGACGGTTCGGGGCGGGGTGGGGCCGGACCGCCCGGTGCGCGCCGTGGCATCCCGGCGGTCCGGCCACGGCCTGCCCGCCCGCGCGCGGCCGCCGGCTATCGGCTACTGCCCGGCGCGGCGGCGGATCAGGTCGATGTAGGCCTCGCTGTCCAGCGGCGTGCCCAGGCGCTGCGCTTCCCAGACCACTTGGCCCAGGCATTCCATGATCTCGTGCGCGGCGTGGTGCGCGTCGCTGCGCGCAGCCAGCTGCTGGTAGGCTGCGCGGATGCCGGGCGGATGGTCGATCGACAGCTGCTCGGCGATCGCCAGGTGCATGGACAGGTGCAGGAAGGGATTGGTGCGCCCGCCCTCGACCGGATAGTCGGCCTCCAGCGCGTCGGGGCGCTCCAGGTCGGGGTGGTATTCGGGGTGCTCGATCATCCAGTCGAGCGCCTGGGACTCCAGCGCGGTAAGGACTTCGCCGCGCCGGTGCTTGCCCCAGGCGTCGATGAAGAACAGCCGGGCCTGGTCGCGGGTGGGATTGAACATGGCGGCGCTGCGGGCGCGGGAAGCGCGGGTGGGACAGAACGGTATTTTACGCCGTGCCTGCGCCCGGCGGCTGGTCAGAGTGACCAACGGATTAAAAGTCCGTGTGCCTGGGGTTCGATTCCGCCCAAGGCTGCGTTCATCCTTTTCCGCTTTCAAAGAGAACGGGCAAATTGCGCGACCCGTGCAGCACGCGCTCGATACGGACGATGCCATCCAGTACGCGGAAAAACACGCTGTAGCTGCCGAATGGCGCTTGCCTTAGCGCCGGGGCCAGGTCTTCACGGCCGGCATAGCCCAGTGGCGCTCGTCCGATACGATGGCATTGGTCGCGCAGCTTGGTCACGAAGCGCGCGGCATTGGCGCGGCTATCTTTGGCAATGTAGTCGCCAATGTCGATCAGGTCTTGCCGCGAAAGCGGCGAGAACGTAACAACAGGGGCGGGCATCAGGGGTGGCGCTTGCTGCGGGGGGCGCGTGTCTTGCCGGGCTCGGCGTAGCGGGCTTCAAGTTCGGCGAAGACGTCATCGGCAGGGATGGCGGCGCCGCTGTCGATGCCTGCTTGAACGGCATCACGAAGTTCCACGTTCAGACGATGCAGCATGGACTCGTAGACCTTCGGCGAAAGCAGATAGGCAGCAGGCCGGTTGTGGTTCAGGACGGCGACGGGTTCCATCCCGGCCTGCTCCAGCACGGCGCTGGGGCTGCGCTTCAGTTCGGTGATGCTGACTGATCGAGCGGCGAGTACCTGTTCCATATAGAACCCCTGTCAGGATCAAAAAATGACCTTGATTCTGTGCTTTTTTTGGGGTGTCTGCAAGTGGGGTGCACGCATGGCCTACGGTTGTGGGCTGCGGCTATCATTCACAAGTAGTCATGATTCGAAGCAGGCAGGATGGGCACACCGATCGGACTTGTTGCCGCGAGGTTGGATAAAGCAAGGTTGCAGGAGGGATTGTGACAACGGTCACGAAAAAGAAGACCAACCGCTTTCTGCGGTATTTTCCGTTGGTGCTCGATGCGCTGCGTTCAACCGACCCTGCCCCAATGCGTCCGGCCGAGGCAGTGGCCTGGATTCAGGCACATACCGCAATCCCAGAAGAGGATTTGACTCGTCGTATCAAGAAGAAAGATAAGGATGGCAGCTACACGGATGGAAGCCAGACCATCTTTCAGAATGATGTGTACTGGGCGCGCTTCTACCTTGCGAAAGACGGGTTGATAAGTAATGCAAAACGGGGGGTTTGGAGCCTGACACCAGAAGGGCGCAATGCACACCTGACAGAGGAACAGGTACAGATGCTGTTTGATCGCGTCAGTGCCGCCAGCCGGACGGGCAAGGCTCAAGTTGAAGAAGATGAGACCCCGGCGCCCGATATTGATGCTGCTATAGATAACGGCGTGGCGTACTGGTTTGTCGGGGCGCAATGGGAAGACGACCAAACCCAACGCTTTCTGAAGGAAAGAATTTGGCAAAACGGATACGAGGACAAGTTCCTTGACCTAGTTCGCAAGATACGGCCTGGAGACCAAATTGCCATCAAAGGATCGTTCACCAGGAAAAAGAGCTTGCCGTTTGATGTCGGAGGCGAAGCTGTATCGGTTATGCGGATCAAGGCGACCGGCACTGTTCTGGAAAACCTAGGGGATGGCCGTACCGTTCGGGTGGCTTGGAATACGGCAGTTACGCCGCGCGACTGGTTCTTTTATACGTATCGAAACACAATAACCAAGGCCGATACCGAAACCGAAGATGCGCGACGCTTGATCGAATTCACCTTTAATGGTGCGACCCAGGATTATGCTTGGTTTCTGAATCAGCCATACTGGAAAGAGAAGTATGGCGATCATGCCAGCGTAGCGGCTCTTGCCCCGAAAACCGGTGACAGTGGCGACGAAGATGAGGATGATCTTGAGGAAGATGTGCTGCCTTCCTACACCGTTGATCAAATCATTGCAGATGGGTGCTTTTTGTCTGCAGAAGAATTGGAGACCATGCTGGAACGGTGGCATGCAAGGAAAAACTTGATCCTGCAAGGGCCGCCGGGGACGGGGAAGACATGGCTTGCAAAGCGTCTGGGTTTCGCGCTCGTTGGTTCGAATGACCGGGATGCAACGCGCTTTCGTTTGCGTGTCGTGCAGTTTCACCCTTCATTGGCCTATGAAGACTTCGTGCGCGGTTGGCGCCCTGCTGGTGATGGCAGGCTTGTCTTGGCAGACGGCATTCTGATGCAGGCTATCAACGCGGCGGAGAGTGAACCTGATTTGCCGTTTGTCTTGGTGATTGAGGAAATCAATCGAGGCAATCCTGCGCAGATTTTTGGGGAGATGCTGACGCTGCTTGAGGCATCCAAGCGGCACCGTTCCGAGGCGATGGAGTTGGCCTACCGGAAAGAGCCGGGAGAACGAGTTCATGTGCCAGACAACCTGTACGTCATCGGTACTATGAACGTCGCAGACCGCTCCCTAGCCATTGTTGATCTGGCGCTGCGGCGGCGGTTTGTTTTCATAGACCTTGAGCCAAATTTTGGTGCATCGTGGCGCGCCTGGTGTGCCAGGCATGGACTTGACGATGGGCTGGTTGGTGAAATCGGAAATCGTATTGCCGAGCTCAATGGCAAGATTAAATCAACTGTTTCCCTCGGGCCACAGTTTTGCATTGGCCACTCATATTTGACGCCAGAGGAAACGGTCGACGACGGCAAGAGATGGTTTCGTGCCAGGGTGGAGACGGAAATCGGCCCTCTGTTGGATGAGTATTGGTATGACTCGCCAGAAATTGCGCGAGATGCCAAGCGAAAGCTGCTTGAGGGGCTGGATTGAGCATCGTTGCTGGCCATGATGTTGATGCCGGGGCGCGTAAGATAGGCCGCATCCCGGTGCGCAATTTGTGGCTGCTGATGTTGTACGCATCGGGCCTAACGCGCATCCACAGCGCGTTCAATGTGCTTGTCGAAGATGATCCGGAAGATATCCCCGATCTGGTCGCCAAGCTGCTGGCACATGCAGTTGAGCTACGGTTACGCAGAAATGTTTCACGGGGTTATCGGCACCGAGAGCAGCGCCTTACGCGAGTTCGGGGGCGCATTGATATCCTGAAAACAGAAGCTGGGCAACTGCTATCCCGAGGTGAGGTGTATTGCCGCTTCGAAGAGTTGACAACCAATACACCACGCAATCGTCTTGTACGGACCGCGCTAGATGTTCTGGCAAGGTTGGTACATGGTCGCGATCTGAGCAACATTTGTCGTTCGCTCGCTGCGACTCTTGGCCGCTCTGGTGTCGTCGGAGGTCGTCCGTCCCGAGCTGAACTGGCCCAGGATCAAATTGGCCGTAATGACCATGACGATCGGCTCATGGTTGAGTTGGCGAAGTTGGCGTTTGACCTTGCGCTGCCAACCGAAGAGGCCGGCCAATACAGTCTGATTTCGCCGGAGCGGGAAGAGGTATGGGTACGCCGATTGTTTGAAAAGGCAATATTTGGGTTTGCCTCTGTTGAACTAAGCCCCGAGAATTGGCGTGTCCGCGGCAGCGTACGGATCGGTTGGCAGGGGTCGGAAGAATCTGCAGGTATCGCCGAAATATTGCCGGGCATGATGACGGATATTGTCATTGATGACTTGGCCCATGACCACAGGCTTGTTATTGATACCAAGTTCACATCAGTTCTCGGGAAAAACCGCTTTGGTAGTTCAAGCCTGAAAAGCGGCTATCTTTACCAGATGTATGCCTATCTAAGAACCCAGGAAGGGCTTGATTCGTTATGGAATCAGGCATCGGGACTATTCTTGCACCCGGCTGTAGATGTGCGCATTCGTGAATCGGTCAAAATCCAGGGCCATGCCATTGCGTTTGCTACAGTGGACTTGGCACAGGAAACACAGGCAATTCGCACCGAACTTCGCGGAATCCTGTTGAGTTAAAAATCGGAAGCCGCTTCCAAGGGCGCGGCTCTTCCTGGTCCAAGTCCACCCGTTCCGAATGGATGACGCCCGAGCAGTTCGCTCAGGCCCATCGGCAACAACGGCTTTTAATCCTGGACCCTATGTCGGCACCGTACTAATAAGTCCGGGGGCAGGTCACCGAGGGAAACACCGCCCACGGTCCGGGCGGGGCGCCAGGAGCCTACGCCGCGGCCGCCGGCATGGCGCCTTCGAGCAGGTAGTCGATCAGCTCGCGCACCGTGCGCATCGCATCGCCGAACGGCAGCCGCGACGCGCCGCGGAAGAACAGGCCACGACTGACTTCGCCGCGCAGGGCGGCGGCGAGCTTGAGGTCGATGCAGAACTGGCCGAAGCGCGCGATGCCGTCACGCAGGCCGCATTGGGTCAGGCAGTCCATGCGCTGGCTGCAGCGCCGCTCGTCGCAGCGGGTGTTGGCCTGCAGCGTCTTTTCCTGCTTGAGGTAGCGGGTGAGCCACGGCGTTCGCACGGCGCGCGCCGGCAGGCCGGCCACGCTGGTGAATTCGGCCAGGCGGTCGGGGTCGGCCCCGATCAGCACGCGCTTGAAGTTCTCGTGCGCGTCGCCTTCCCGGGTGACGGCGAAGGCGGTGCCGACCTGGATGCCGTCGGCGCCGTGGGTCAGCCAGTGGCGGACCTGCTCGTGGCTGCCCAGGCCGCCGGCCAGGATCAGCCGCGGCGTGTCGCGCCCGAGCTGCAGCTCCTCGAACAGGCGGCGGCATTCGGCCACCACGCGCTTGAAGTCGAAGCGCTCGTCGTGCACGTCCTCCAGCCGGGCGGCGCCCAGGTGGCCGCCGGCATGGCCGGGATGCTCGATCACGACGGCGTCGGCCATGCGGCCTTTCTTCATCCATTTCTTGAGCACCGCGGCCACGCCGCGCGCCTCGGACAGGATGGGCACCAGCGAGACCTTGGGGTAGTCCGCGGTCATGTCGGGCAGGTCCAGCGGCAGGCCGGCACCCATGACGATGGCGTGCGCGCCGCTTTCGCAGGCCTGGCGCACCAGGGCGTGATGGTCGCGCACCGCCTTCATGACGTTGACGGCGACCAGGCCGCGGCCTTCGGAGGCCTGGAGCGTTGCGCGGACTTCGCGGTCCAGCGCGATGCGGTTGGCGTCGTCGATCATGTCGCGATCGTGGCAGCGTGCGGTTCTTTCGACGAGGTCGGGGTGGTGATGCCGCAGGTCCACGCTGGCGATGGTGCCCATCGCGTTCTGGCGGGCGACGGCGCCGGCCAGGCGATGGGCGGATACGCCGACGCCCATGCCGCCCTGGACGATGGGCAGCAGGTCGCGTCCGGCGAGGGTCAGGGATCTAAACCATGTCATATACAGCCTTTACGGGGGCGGGTGGACAAGAGGCTAGGCGCTCGCGCGTCGCGGCGCCTTGTCCAGGATCAAGCCGGGGGGCGGGCATTCAGCGGTAGTCGAATTCCTCGAACCAGCTCCGCATCCGATCCAGGGCGGCCGCGCCCAGCGGTGCGGAAACGGGGGCCGATGGGCGGTCGCGGCCGTTCTGGACGGCGAAGCGGCGCACGCCGCGGCGCGACAGCGCCTGCGCCAGCGCCAGCAGCCGGGATTCCGGCAGCCATTCGGGGCGCCAGGTGATGCGGCATTCGAAGGGCGGGCCGCCGGCCAGCAGTTGCCTCAGGCAGGCCATGGCGGGGCGCTGGGAGCCGCGCCGGCCGGTGACGTCGTCGTAGCCGGCCGCGTCGGCCTTGATGTCCAGGCCCACCCAGTCCAGATGGCGGATGATGCCGGCCAGCCGTCCGGGATAGATGCCGGCGGTGTGCAGGCCCGCCTCGAAACCCAGCCGCTTGACGTCGCGGATCAAGGACGGCAGCCGCGGCTCGCTCAGCGGCTCGCCGCCGGAGAACACCACGCCGTCGAGCAGCCCGACCCGGGTGGCGAGGAAGCCGTGCAGCGCATGCCAATCGTAGCGGGCGGCGCGGGTCTGCAGTTCGGCGTTGTGGCAGTAGTGGCAGCGCCACGGGCAGCCGGCGATGAAGATCACGGCGGCCAGCTTGCCCGGCCAGTCCACCGTGGAGAACGGCACCAGCCCGCCCACGGCGGGCGAATGGCGGGGCAGGGGCTCGCCGGCCGGCCGGGGCGGCGCCGAGAAGGTGGCGCGCTCGGACACGCTATGCGGCGTGCTCGACGAAGAATTGGCGCTCATTGAATTCGCCCTGCTTGCCGGTATTGAAGGAGGATACGGGCCGGTGGTAGCCCATCACGCGCGTCCAGATCTCGCAGCGCACGCGCTGGTTCTGGTCGAGGCCGGCCTGGGCGCGGGTGTCCAGGGTGGGTTGCTTGGTCGAGGTTTGCATGGCGTTTCCTGTTCATGGAGGCCGGGCGCGCCCGGCGGGGTGGGGGCGCAAGGCGCCTGGTCGCAGCACGCCGCCTGCCTGGCCAGCAGTTCGGCATCGCACTTGGGGCAGAACTCGTGGCGGCCAGCGAGGTAGCCGTGGTTCGGGCAGATCGAGAAGGTCGGCGTCACCGTGATGTAGGGCAGGCGGAAGCTAGACAGCGCGCGGCGCACCAGCTGCTTGCACGATGCGGCCGAGGACACCGCCTCGTTCATGTACAAGTGCAGCACCGTGCCGCCGGTGTACTTGCCTTGCAGGGTTTCCTGCAGCGCCAGCGCCTCGAAGGGGTCGTCGGTGTAGCCCACCGGCAGCTGGCTGGAGTTGGTGTAGTAGGGCTGCGCGTCGGTGCCGGCCTGCAGGATGGCGGGCCAGCGCTTGCGGTCTTCGCGCGCGAAGCGGTAGGTGGTGCCCTCGGCCGGCGTGGCTTCCAGGTTGTACAGGTGGCCGGTCTCTTCCTGGTAGGCCGTGATGCGCTCGCGCACCCGGTCGAGCAGGCGCACGGCCAGCGCGTGGCCGGCCTGCGTGGTGATGTCCTGCGCGTCGCCGGTGAAGTTGCGCACCATCTCGTTGACGCCGTTCACGCCCAGCGTGCTGAAGTGGTTGCGCAGCGTGCCGAGGTAGCGGCGGGTGTAGGGATACAGGCCCTGGTCGATGTAGCGCTGCACCACCTTGCGCTTGGTCTCGAGCACGTCGCGGCCCAGGTCCAGCAGGTGGTCCAGCCTGGCCATCAGGGCGGCTTCGTCGCCCTTGCAGGTGTGGCCCAGCCGCGCGCAGTTGACGGTGACCACGCCCACCGAGCCGGTCTGCTCGGCCGAGCCGAACAGACCGTTGCCGCGCTTGAGCAGCTCGCGCAGGTCCAGCTGTAGCCGGCAGCACATGGAGCGCACCATGTGCGGCTCCAGGTCCGAGTTCAGGAAGTTCTGGAAATAGGGCAGGCCATAGCGCGCCGTCATCTCGAACAGACGTTCGGTGTTGGGGTGCTCCCAGTCGAAGTCGGGCGTGATGTTGTAGGTCGGGATCGGGAAGGTGAAGACGCGGCCGCGCGCGTCGCCGGCCATCATGACCTCGATGTATGCGCGGTTGATCATGTCCATCTCTTCCTGCAGGTCGCCGTAGGCGAACGGCATTTCCTCGCCGCCCAGGTAGGGCACCTGTTCCTTCAGGTCGGCCGGGCAGGTCCAGTCGAACGTGAGGTTGGTGAAGGGCGTCTGCGTGCCCCAGCGGCTGGGCACGTTGAGGTTGTAGATCAGTTCCTGCATGGACTGCTTGACGTCGCGGTAGCTCATCGCGTCGCGGCGGACGAAGGCCGCCATGTAGGTGTCGAACGAGCTGAACGCCTGGGCGCCGGCCCATTCGTTCTGCAGCGTGCCCAGGAAGTTGACGATTTGGCCGATGGCTGCGGACATGTGGCGCGGCGGCGTGGCCTCGACCTTGCCGGGGATGCCGTTGAAGCCTTCGGTCAGCAGCTGGCGCAGCGACCAGCCGGCGCAATAGCCGCTGAGCATGTCCAGGTCGTGGATGTGGATGTCGCCGTCGCGGTGGGCCTGGCCGGCCTCGGGCGCGAATACGTGGGACAGCCAGTAGTTGGCGGTGACCTTGCCGGCGACGTTCAGGATCAGCCCGCCCAGGCTGTAGCCCTGGTTGGCGTTGGCGTTCACGCGCCAGTCGCGCTGCTCCAGGTATTCCTCCATGGCGCTTTCGACGTCGACCAGGGTGTGTTCGATCTGCATGGATGACACCATATCTAGTGGGATTTGGAGACTCTACTACTACCTATGGTGTGTTAGTGGGATTCCGGGACCGCGATATGCGGCGCGCTTGATGCGGGTCAAATCGCGCGACCGGCCCGGCGAATCTCGCGGCGCCATCGCGCGCAAGCCCGGCCCCAGGAGGCCGGGTGACTAGTCACATCGGCGGGCGCGCGCTGGTCTCCTGGCGAATGGTCGGCGTGCCTGTCCATGCCTACGCTGTGGTCATGTCCCGCGTGACGTTCAAGCGAGAGCAACCATGGCAACCGAAACCCGGCCGAATGCGCCGCTGCGCGTACTCATCTCCAGCACCTTTGCTTTCACCATCTGCTTCGCCGTATGGATGGTCTTCGCCGTGCTGGGCATACCGATCAAGACGCAGCTGGGCCTGTCGGAAACGCAGTTCGGCCTGCTCGCGGCGATGCCGGTGCTCAGCGGCTCGCTGGTGCGCGTGCCGCTGGGAATCTGGACCGACCGCTACGGCGGGCGCATCGTGTTCTTCCTGCTGATGCTGGCGGCGGTGGTGCCGGTCTGGATGCTGTCGTACGCCACGCAGTACTGGCAGTTCCTGGTGCTGGCGCTGTTCGTCGGCCTGGTCGGCGGCTCGTTCTCGGTCGGCACGCCCTACGTGGCGCGCTGGTTCCCGCGCAACAAGCAGGGCCTGGCGATGGGCGTGTTCGGCGCCGGCAATTCCGGCTCGGCCATCACCAAGTTCGTCGCGCCGGCGCTGATCGCCGGCGCCGGCGGCGCCTGGGTCGTCGTGCCGCAGGTGTACGCGGCGGCGCTGCTGGCGACGGCGGTGCTGTTCTGGCTGTTCTCGGCCACCGACCCGGCGCACAAGACCGGGCGCGGCGCCAGCCTGTCGGCGCAGCTGGCGATGCTGAAGAACCCGCGGGTGCTGCGCTACTGCCAGTACTACTCGGTGGTGTTCGGCGGCTACGTGGCGCTGGCGCTGTGGATGACCGAATACTACATCGGCGAATACGGCTTCGACATCAAGGTCGCGGCCCTGCTCGCGGCGTGCTTCTCGCTGCCCGGCGGCGTGCTGCGCGCGGTGGGCGGCTGGGTCTCGGACCGCTACGGCGCCTACAAGACCACCTGGTGGGTGATGTGGGTGTGCTGGGTGGTGTTCTTCATCCTCAGCTATCCGCAGACGCAGTTCACCGTGCTGACAGCGGGCGGCCCGCGCGCCTTCTCCATCGCCCTCGGGCCGACGGCGTTCACCCTGCTGCTGTTCGTGGCGGGCATCGCCATGGCGGTGGGCAAGGCCTCGGTCTTCAAGTTCATCTCCGACGAGTTCACCGACAACATCGGCGCGGTCTCGGGGATCGTCGGCCTGGCCGGCGGGCTGGGCGGCTTCGTCCTGCCCATCATGTTCGGCGCGCTGCTGGACCTGACCGGCGTGCGTTCGAGCGCCTTCATGCTGCTCTACGGCACGGTCTGCATTTCCCTGGTCTTCATGCACTACAGCTTCCGTCTCGAAAGCGCCGCCGTGGCCCGCGGGCAAGCCGCCTGATCCCCCCGATCCCGAGGACAACCTCATGTCTACCACTCATGTACTGGCCAGATGGGAGCCGGACGACGCCGGTTTCTGGCAGGAGACCGGCGCGCGCATCGCCCACCGCAACCTGTGGATATCGATCCCCGCGCTGATGCTGGCGTTCAGCATCTGGATGCTGTGGAGCGTGGTGGTGGTCAACCTGGACCGCGCCGGATTCCAGTTCTCGAAGAACCAGATGTTCTGGCTGACGGCGATGCCGGCGCTCTCCGGCGCCACGCTGCGCATCTTCTATTCGTTCCTGGTGCCCGTGTTCGGCGGGCGAAAGTGGACGGCGATCTCCACCGCGACGCTGCTGATCCCGGCGCTGGGCATGGGCTTCGCGCTGCGCGACCCGACCACGACGTATCCCATGCTGCTGGCGCTGGCGCTGCTGTGCGGGCTGGGAGGGGGCAATTTCAGCTCCAGCATGGCCAACATCAGCTTCTTCTTCCCCAAGGAGAAGAAGGGCCTGGCCACCGGCCTGAACGCGGGCATCGGCAACCTGGGCGTGTCGCTGGTGCAGTTCGTGGTGCCCGCGGTCATTGGCGTGGGCCTGTTCGGCACGCTGGGCGGCGATCCGCAGCAGGCCGCCGCCGGCGGCGAAACGCGCAGCATCTGGCTGCAGAACGCGGGCTTCGTCTGGGTGGCGCCCATCGTGCTGGCGACGCTGGCGGCCTGGTTCGGCATGAACGACATCGCCGACGCCCGGGCCTCGTTCGCGGACCAGGCGGTGATCTTCAAGCGCAAGCACAACTGGCTGATGTGCTGGCTGTACGTGGGCACCTTCGGCTCGTTCATCGGCTTCTCGGCGGGCTTCGCCATGCTGACCAAGACGCTGTTCCCGCAGGTCGACCCCAGCACCTACGCCTTCCTCGGCCCGCTGCTCGGTTCGCTGACGCGGCCGCTGGGCGGCTGGATCTCGGACAAGGCGGGCGGGGCGCGCGTCACGCTGGCCACGTTCGTGGCGATGATCGCGGCGGTGCTGGGCGTGCTGATGTTCGTGCCGACCGGCGGGCAGGGCGGCGATTTCACCGGCTTCCTGGCCATGTTCATCGTGCTGTTCGCGCTGACCGGCGTGGGCAACGGCTCGACGTTCCGGATGATCCCGGCGATCTTCCTGCGCGAGCGCGCCGCGGCTGCGAGCGGCCAGGGCCTCGCGGCCGAGAAGCAGGCGCTGGCCGACGCCGCGCGCGAATCGGCGGCGGTGCTGGGCTTCTCGGGCGCGATCGGCGCGTACGGCGGCTTCTTCATCCCGCGCAGCTTCGGCACCTCGCTGGAGATGACCGGCGGCGTGCAGGCGTCGCTCTATTGCTTCATCGCGTTCTACGCGACCTGCGTGCTCATCACCTGGTGGTATTACGCGCGCCGCAACGCGCCCGTGCCGTGCTGAGGTAGCGCGCGCCGGCACGGCCGGCGCCTTTGGAGAAGAAAATGAGTCACTTTCTGGACCGGTTGAAGTTCATGTCGCGGGTGAAGTCCACCTTCGCGGGGGGCCACGGCGCGACGGTCGACGAGGACCGGAAGTGGGAGAACGCCTACCGCGCCCGCTGGCAGCACGACAAGGTGGTGCGCTCGACCCACGGGGTCAACTGCACCGGCTCGTGCTCGTGGAAGGTCTACGTCAAGAACGGCCTGATCACCTGGGAAACCCAGCAGACCGACTACCCGCGCACGCGGCCCGACCTGCCCAACCACGAGCCCCGCGGCTGTCCGAGAGGCGCTTCCTACAGCTGGTACGTCTATTCGGCGCAGCGGGTCAAGTACCCGATGATCCGCGGCCGCCTGATGGAAATGTGGCGCGAGGCGCGCAGGACGCTGGACCCGATCGCCGCGTGGGAATCGATCAGCCAGGACCCGGAGAAGGCGCGCCGCTACAAGGCGGTGCGCGGCCTGGGCGGTTTCGTGCGCGCCGACTGGGACACCGCGGCCGAGATGATCGCCGCGGCCAACGCCTACACCATCAAGCGCTACGGTCCGGACCGGCTGGTCGGCTTCTCGCCGATACCGGCGATGTCGATGGTCAGCTATGCCGCCGGCGCGCGCTACCTCAGCCTGCTGGGCGGGGCCTGCCTGAGCTTCTACGACTGGTACTGCGACCTGCCGCCGGCCAGCCCGCAGGTCTGGGGCGAGCAGACCGACGTGCCGGAATCGGCCGATTGGTACAACTCGACCTACCTGATGGTGTGGGGCTCGAACGTGCCGCAGACGCGCACGCCCGACGCTCACTTCTATACCGAGGTGCGCTACAAGGGCACCAAGACGGTGGCCGTGTCCAGCGACTTCGGCGAGATGGTCAAGTTCAGCGACATCTGGCTGGCGCCCAGGCAGGGCACCGACGCCGCGCTGGCGCTGGCGATGGGCCATGTCATCCTCAAGGAATTCCACCTGTCGGGCAGTTCCGGCTATTTCCGCGACTACGTCAGGCAGTACACCGACATGCCTATGCTGGTGCTGCTCGAACCGCGCGGCGGCATGCACGTCCCCGACCATTTCCTGCGCGCCTCGCACCTGGACGGCGCGCTCGGCGAGCGCAACAACCCCGAATGGAAAACGCTGGTGCTCGACGCCGCCAGCGGCGAGCTGGTCGCGCCCAACGGCAGCATCGGCTTTCGCTGGGGCGAGGCTGCGGCCGACGGCGGCGCGCAGGCCGGCCGCTGGAACCTGGAGCGCAGGGACGGCGGCAGCGGGCGCGCGATAGACCCGGTGCTGACGCTGATCGATCGCGCCGACGAGGTGGTCGACGTGGGCTTCCCGTACTTCGGCAGCGAGCACGGCGAGCTGCTGGCGCGCAGGGTGCCGGCCAGGCGCGTGCGCCTGGCCGACGGCCGCGACGCGCTGGTGGCCACGGTCTACGACCTGCAGATGGCCAACTACGGCCTGGACCGCGGCCTGGGCGGCGGCAACGTGGCGGCGTCCTACGACGACGACGTGCCCTATACGCCCGCCTGGCAGGAAAAACACACCACGGTGGCGCGCGAGCGCGTGATCCAGGTGGCGCGCGAATTCGCACAGAACGCCAACGACACGCACGGCAAGTCCATGGTCATCCTGGGCGCGGGGCTGAACCACTGGTACCACATGGACATGGCGTACCGCGGCATCATCAACATGCTCATGATGTGCGGCTGCATCGGCCAGAGCGGCGGCGGCTGGTCCCACTACGTGGGCCAGGAGAAGCTGCGGCCGCAGTTCGGCTGGGCGCCGCTGGCGTTCGCGTCGGACTGGTCTCGCCCGCCGCGCCAGATGAACGGTACCTCGTTCTTCTACGCGCACACCAGCCAGTGGCGCCACGAGAAGCTGCACGTCGACGAGGTCCTGGGGCCCACCGCGGATCGCGAGCGCTACCGCGGCCTGAGCATGATAGACCTGAACGCCAAGGCCGAGCGCATGGGCTGGCTGCCGTCGGCGCCGCAGCTGCAGCGCAACCCGCTGGACGTGGCGGCCGAGGCCGACGCCGCGGGCAAGGACCCGGTGGCGCACGCGGTCGAGCAGCTGAAGTCGGGCGCGCTGCGCATGAGCTGCGACGATCCCGACGACCCCGCCAACTTTCCGCGCAATATGTTCGTGTGGCGCTCGAACATCCTGGGTTCCAGCGGCAAGGGCCACGAGTATTTCCTGAAGTACCTGCTGGGCACGCAGAACGCGGTGTTCGGCGAGGAAGCCGGCGCGATCAGGCCGTCCGAGGTCGGCTGGCGCGAGGACGCCGCCGAGGGCAAGCTGGACCTGCTCACGGTGCTGGACTTCCGCATGAGCACGACCTGCCTGTACGGCGACATCGTGCTGCCCACGGCGACCTGGTACGAGAAGGACGACCTCAACACCTCGGACATGCATCCCTTCATCCACCCGCTGAGCGAGGCGGTGCAGCCGTTGTGGGAAAGCAAGACCGACTGGGAGATCTACAAGCTGCTGGCGCGCAAGTTCAGCGAGATCGGCGGCCCGTACCTGGGAACGCGGCGCGACATCGTGCTGACGCCGCTGATGCACGACACGCCGGGAGAGCTGGGCCAGGCCTTCGAGCCCCGGGACTGGAAGCACGGCGAGTGCGACCTGGTGCCGGGCAAGACCGCGCCGGCGATGACGGTGGTCGAGCGCAACTACAACGACATCTACCGCAAGTTCACCTCGGTCGGCCCGCTGCTGGACAAGCTGGGCAACGGCGGCAAGGGCATCGGCTGGAACACCCAGCACGAAGTGGCCGAGATCGCCGGGGTCAACGGCAGGGTGGCCGAGCCCGGCGTGAGCCAGGGCCGGCCGCGGCTGGACACGGCCATCGACGCGGCCGAGATGATCCTGACCTTCGCGCCTGAAACCAACGGCCACGTGTCGGTCAAGGCCTGGGAGGCGCTGGGCAGGATCACCGGCCGCGATCACGCGCACCTGGCCGCGGGCCGCGAGCACGACAAGATCCGCTTCCGCGACATCCAGGCCCAGCCGCGCAAGATCATCTCGGCGCCGACATGGTCGGGCCTGGAAAGCGAGGAGGTCAGCTACAACGCCGGCTACACCAACGTGCACGAACTGATCCCGTGGCGCACCCTGACCGGCCGCCAGCAGTTCTACATGGACCACCGATGGATGCTGGATTTCGGCGAGGGCTTCTGCGCCTACAGGCCCGCCATCGACACCCGGACCATCGAGCCCATGCTGGGGCGCCATGCCAACGGCGAGCACGAACTGGTGCTGAACTGGCTCACGCCGCACCAGAAATGGGGTATCCACAGCACGTACTCGGACAACCTGCGCATGCTGACGCTGAGCCGCGGCGGGCCCATCGTCTGGATCTCGGAGACCGAGGCCGGGCGGGCCGGGCTGGTGGACAACGACTGGGTCGAGGTGTTCAACGTCAACGGCGCGCTGACCGCCCGGGTGGTGGTCAGCCAGCGCGTGCCGGTGGGCATGTGCCTGATGTACCACGCCCAGGAGAAGATCGTGAACGTGCCGGGCGCCGAGACCAGCGGCAAGCGCGGCGGCATCCACAACTCGGTCACGCGCACCGTGCTCAAGCCCACCCACATGATCGGCGGCTACGCCCAGTTCGCCTACGGCTTCAACTACTACGGCACCGTGGGCAGCAACCGGGACGAGTTCGTGGTGCTGCGAAAGATGAAGAAGGTGGACTGGCTGGAAGGCCCGCTCGCCGAAGAACCGCAACTGGAAGAGAACGGAAAATGAGGATCCGCGCACAGATCGGCATGGTGTTGAACCTGGACAAGTGCATCGGCTGCCACACTTGTTCGGTCACCTGCAAGAACGTATGGACCAGCCGCGACGGCGTCGAGTACGCGTGGTTCAACAGCGTCGAGACCAAGCCGGGCATCGGCTATCCCAAGGAATGGGAAAACCAGGCCAAGTGGCAGGGCGGCTGGACGCGCACGGCCTCGGGCGGGCTCGAGCCGCGCCAGGGCGGCAAGCTGCGCATCCTGGCCAATCTGTTCGCCAACCCCAACCTGCCGCAGATCGACGACTACTACGAGCCGTTCACCTACGACTACGAGCGCCTGCGCAATGCGCCGCTGTCGCAGACCCCGCCCACCGCGCGGCCGGTGTCGGCGCTGACCGGCAAGAAGATGGAAAAGATCGAGTGGGGCCCGAACTGGGAGGACGACCTGGGCGGCGAGTTCAGTTCGCGCAGCCGCGACGCGCTGTTCGAGGGGGTGCAGAAGGAGATGTACTCGACCTTCGAGAACACCTTCATGATGTACCTGCCGCGCCTGTGCGAGCACTGCCTGAACCCGGCCTGTGTGGCCAGCTGCCCGTCGGGCTCCATCTACAAGCGCGAGGACGACGGCATCGTGCTGGTCGACCAGGACAAGTGCCGCGGCTGGCGCATGTGCATCTCGGGCTGCCCGTACAAGAAGATCTACTACAACTGGCACAGCGGCAAGGCCGAGAAATGCACCTTCTGCTATCCGCGCATCGAGGCCGGCCAGCCCACGGTGTGCTCCGAGACCTGCGTGGGCCGGATCCGCTACCTGGGCGTGATGCTCTACGACGCCGACATGATAGCGGCCGCGGCCGCCACGGCCGACGAGCAGGACCTGTACCAGTCGCAGCTCGACCTGTTCCTGGACCCGCACTCGCCCGAGGTGATCGCGGCGGCGCGCGAGCAGGGCATCGCGGAATCCTGGCTGGAGGCGGCGCGCAACTCGCCGGTCTACAAGATGGCGTGCCAGTGGAGGGTGGCGTTCCCGCTGCATCCCGAATACCGCACCCTGCCCATGGTCTGGTACATCCCGCCGCTCTCGCCTATCCAGTCGGCCGCCGAGGCCGGCCGCATGCCGCAGCGCACGCTGGGCAGGGACGCCGTCATCCCCGACGTCGCCAGCCTGCGCATCCCGGTGCGCTACCTGGCCAACCTGCTGACCGCCGGCAAGGAACAGCCGGTGCTGCGCGCGCTCGAGCGCATGCTGGCCATGCGCGCCTACAAGCGCCACGAAACCGTGCACGGCGAGCTGGACGCATCGCTGCTGGCCGAGGCGGGCCTGACCGACGCCACGGTGCAGGACATGTACCGCATCATGGCCATCGCCAATTACGAGGACCGCTTCGTGGTGCCCAGCAGCCACAAGGAGATGGCCGAGGACAGCTTCAACGAGAAAGGCAGCTGCGGCTTCACGTTCGGCAACGGCTGCTCGGGCGGCGTCTCCGACGGCACGCTGTTCGGCAGCAAGCCCCGGGGCAGCGAGATCTTCATCGAAATGCCCAAGTCCCGCAAGAAGGCCCCGGCCTAGGGCCCGCGCCAGGAGAACCATCATGCGCCTGTACCGGATTCTTTCCGTGCTGCTGAGCTACCCCGAACCCGAACTGCTGGAATCGGTCGACGACATCGACCAGGCGCTGACGGCGTATCCGCATGCGCAGGACGCGCTCGGGCCGCTGCTGGCGCTGCTGCGCGGCAACGGCCTCATCGCCCTGCAGGAGAACTACGTCGCCACCTTCGACCGCAACCGATCGCATTCGCTGCACCTGTTCGAGCACGTCCACGGCGAGAGCCGCGACCGCGGGCAGGCCATGGTGGACCTGCTGCAGACCTACCGCGACCACGGCTTCGAGCCGGCCGTCTCCGAACTGCCCGACCACGTGCCGCTGTTCCTGGAGTTCTTGGGCCTGGTCCCGCACGCGCAGTCGCAGCCGCTGCTCGACGACGCGATCCACGTGCTGGCGGCGCTGGGCGCGCGGCTGGCGAGCGACGACAGCGCCTACGCCGGCGTGTTCGCCGCGCTGCGCGCGCGCTCGACGGTGACGCCGCGCGCGCAGGCCGCGCCGCCGGTGCGCGACATGGACGAGGCCATGGAGACCTTCGGCACCGGGCCCGACGGGGTCGAGCCGCTGCTGCGGCCGATGGCGTCCGGCACCCACGCCGTGCGCTTCCATCCCAGCGGCGCCGCGCCGCGCTGACCGCCTGGAGCAGCCATCATGAACACGCTGGATCAATTCCTCTTCGGCATCTATCCGTACATCGCCCTGACGATCTTCCTGGTGGGCAGCCTGGTGCGCTTCGAGCGCGAGCAATACACCTGGAAGAGCGACAGCTCGCAGCTGCTGCACCGCGGGCGGCTGCGGCTGGGCAACATCCTCTTCCACGTCGGCGTGCTGGGGCTGTTCTTCGGCCACCTGGTGGGCCTGCTCACGCCGGTGGCGGTCTGGGACATGCTGGGCGTGAGCCATTCGCTCAAGCAGGGGGCGGCCATGGGCGCCGGCGGCGTCATGGGCGGGCTGTGCCTGGCCGGGCTGCTGATCCTGATCCATCGCCGCCTGACCGACCCGCGCATCGCCGCCACGACGCGGCCCGGCGACAAGCTGCTGCTGTTCTGGCTGCTGGCGACGCTGCTGCTGGGGCTGTCGACCATCTGGCTGTCGGCCGGCCACATGGACGGCGCGGTGATGCTGCGGCTCATGTCCTGGGCGCAGCGCATCGTGACGCTGCGCGGCGACGCCGCCAGCCATATCGCCGGCGTGCCGGTGCTGTTCAAGGCGCACCTGTTCATGGGGATGACGCTGTTCGTGATCTTCCCGTTCACGCGCATGGTCCACGTCTGGAGCGGCTTCGCCTCGCTGGGCTACCTGGGGCGCGCCTGGCAGCTGGTGCGGCCGCGCTGAGGCGCGCCACGGGAGGACACTTTCCTGCCCATCGCGTACACCCTGGTCGAGGAGCCCGCATGAGCCCTGCATTCGGCATCGCCGGTCGCTCCGGCAGCGGCAAGACCACGCTGATAGAAGCCATGCTTCCGTGCCTTCTGGCGCGGGGGCTGCGCGTGAACGTCATCAAGCACAGCCACCACGATTTCGAGGCCGAGCCGCCGGGCAAGGACAGCGCGCGGTTCCGGCTGGCCGGCGCGCAGGAGGTCATGGTGGCCTCGCCGTTTCGCTACGCCATCGTGCACGAGCTGCGCCGGGCGCCCGAGCCCGGCCTGGACGAGCAGCTGGCGCGGCTGGCGCCGGCCGACCTGACGCTGGTGGAGGGCTTCAGGCAGGCGGCCATCGCCCGCATCGAGGTCTACCGACCGGCGCTGGGCAAGCCGCCGCTGCACGCCGAGGACGACACCTTCCTGGCCGTCGTCACCGATGCGCCGCTGCGCATCGCGCTGCGGTGCCTCCCCCTGAACGACCCGGCCCGCGTGGCAGATTTCGTGTGCCGCACCCTGGCGCTGTAGCTGTCGGGCCGCGAGCCCGCGCAAGCACTAGAATGGGCGCATTCCCGCCCTGGCTGCGCCCATAGTGACCACGCCCCGCTCCCCGCGCACCGACGGCCTGCCCGAGCCGCGCCACCGCCTGTCCACCCGCATCGTCGCGAGCTCGCTGGTCGCGCTGGTGGTGGTGCTGGGCATGGTGAGCTGGACCCTGTGGCTGTCCTGGCAGCTGGAGGGCGCGGGCGCGGCCATCAACGACACCGGCAGCCTGCGCATGCGCGCCAACCGCGTGGCGGTGGAGCTGATGCGCCCGCAGGCCGGGCGCCAGGCGCGCACCGAGGAACAGCTCTACGCGCTGGACGACACCATAGACCGGCTGGCGCGCGGCAATCCGGCGCACCCGCTGTTCCTGCCCGGCGGCGAGGCCATCCGCGCCCAGCTGCGCGACGTCTCGGAATACTGGCACGGCGTCATGCGCCCGGCCGCCGCGCGCGCCGCCGCGCAGGGCGGGGTCCCGGCCTACCTGGAGGCACTGCCGGACTTCGTCGCCAAGGCCGACAGGCTGGTGCGCATGATCGAGGAGGACAACGCCGGCAAGACCACGTCGCTGCGCCTGTCGCAGGGCGTGCTGGCGGCCATGGCCAGCGTGGGCACGCTGGCCATGATCTACCTGCTGTACCTGTGGATCATCTCGCCGGTGCTGCGCCTGCGCGACGGGCTGCAGCGCATGGCCGCGCGCGAATTCGGCACCCGGCTGCCGGTCGAGAGCCGCGACGAGTTCGGCGTGCTGGCCGACGGCTACAACCGCATGGCCGACGAGCTCGAGGACCTCTACACCAGCCTGGAGCAGCGCGTCGAGCTCAAGACCGCCCAGCTCGCCGCGCAGAACCGCGACATCGGCGCGCTCTACGACATGGCCGCGTTCCTGAACCAGCCCGGCGAGATCGAGGCCATGTGCGACGGCTTCCTGCGCCGCGTGATGGCCCGGTTCGGCGCCGAGGGCGGCAGCATCCGCGCACTGGACCCGAACAACGAGAACCTCAACCTGATGGTGGCGGTGGGCCTGTCGAAGGCGCTGGTCGAATCCGAGCAGTGCATGCGGGTCGACGACTGCTATTGCGGCGTGGCCACGCAGCGCAAGGGCGCGATCGTGATCCACGACCTCGGCCAGCCCGGGCCCGACTACCAGCTGAACTGCCGGCGCGACGGCTTCGTGAGCGTGGCGGTGTTCCGCATCGTCGCGCGCGACGATGTGCTGGGCTCGTTCTCGCTGCACTTTCGCGCCGGCCGCCGCTTGCCGGCCTCCGAGACCCAGTTGCTGGAGACGCTGGGCCAGCACCTGGGCGTGGCGCTGGACAACCGCCGCCTGATCGCCAAGGCGCGCCAGCTGGCGGTGGTGCGGGAGCGCGGCCTGGTCGCGCAGGGCCTGCACGACAGCCTGGCGCAGGGGCTGAACTTCCTGAACCTGCAGCTGCAGATGCTCGACGAGGCAGTGCGCCGCGGCGACGACGGCGAGGTGCGCGAGATCCTGCCGCTGCTGCGCACCGGGGTGGACGAAAGCTACCAGGACGTGCGCGAGCTGCTGAGCAATTTCCGCAGCAAGCTGGAGCAGGGCGACCTGTTCGCGGCCATCGAGGAAACCGTCGACCGCTTCCGCCGCCAGACCGGCATCGACACCGAGCTGGCGTTCGGCGCCGGCGGCGGCGCGCCGCTGCCGCCCGAGCAGCAGCTGCAGGTGCTGTTCATCCTGCAGGAGGCGCTGTCGAACGTGCGCAAGCATTCCGGGGCGCGGCGCGTGCGCGTCGCGGTGGCCAACGGCCGCGACTTCACCCTGCGGGTCGAGGACGACGGCCAGGGCTACGACGCCGGCGAGGTCGCCCGCCGCGGCGAGGCGCACGTGGGCCTGCACATCATGAAGGAGCGCGCGGCCCGGCTGCACGCGACGATCAACCTGGACTCGCGGCCCGGCGCGGGCACGCGCGTCGCGCTGACGCTGCCCGGCAGCGCGCGCCAGGCCGCCTGAACGCGATATCCCGCCATGCCCATACGCATCCTGCTCATAGACGACCACACCCTGTTCCGCTCGGGGCTGCGCCTGCTGCTGCAGCGCCAGCCCGATTTCGAGATCGTGGCCGAGGCCGCCGACGGCGTCGAGGGCATCAAGCGCGCCAAGGAGCTCGAGCCGGACGTGATCCTGCTCGACCTGAACCTGCCGGGGCTGTCGGGGCTGGAAACCCTGCAGCTGCTGACGCAGGACCTGCCGTCGTGCGCGGTCATCATCCTGACCGTCTCGGAAGAGGCCGACGAGTTGGGCCAGGCGCTGCGCGACGGCGCGCGTGGCTTCCTGGTCAAGAACATCGAAGCCGACGTGCTGACCACGGCGATCCGCCGCGCCGCCGGCGGCGAGCCCGTCATCGCCGAGAGCATGACCGCCAAGCTGGTGGCGCAGTTCCGGGGCCAGGCCCGGCAGGGCGCGCAGCCGGCGGCGCAGGCCGAGCGCAGCCGGCTCACCGCGCGCGAACGCCAGATCGTGCAGTGCCTGGCGCGCGGCGCCAGCAACAAGGTCATCGCGCGCGAGCTCGACGTGGCCGAGAGCACCGTCAAGATCCACGTGCAGAACGTGCTGAAGAAGCTCAACCTGACCAGCCGGGTGCAGGTCGCGGTCTACGCGGTCGAGCGCGGCCTGCGCTCGGAGGAATAGGCCTGCGCGGCGATCTTCCCGCGTCCGTGCCCGCATCTTGACCTGAGGCAAGGTACGCGAGGCGGCCGGTCCCTAGACTGGCCGCCATGATGACCCGAGCCGCTCCCATGGAACTGGTGGCCCCCGCCGGCAGCCTGGCCGCGCTCAAGTCGGCGCTGGACGCCGGGGCGGATGCGGTCTACCTGGGGCTCAAGAACGCCACCAACGCGCGCAACTTCGCCGGGCTGAACTTCACCGAGGCCGACATCCGCGCCGGCGTGGAGCTTGCGCACGCCAGACGGCGCCAGGTCCTGTTCGCCATCAATACCTTCGTGCAGGCCGGCCGCGGCGCCGAATGGCGCGCCGCGGTGGACGCCGCCTGCGCGCTGGGCGCCGACGCGGTCATCATGGCCGATCCCGGGCTGCTGGCCTACGCCAGCGACCGCTATCCCGACCTGCGGCTGCACCTGTCGGTGCAGGGCTCGGCGACCCACGCCGACGCCATCGAGCTGATGCGCGAGCAGTTCGGCATCCGCCGCGTCGTGCTGCCGCGAGTGCTGACGCTCGCCGAGATCGCGCGGATATGCGCCAGCACCTCGGCCGAGGTCGAGGTCTTCGGCTTCGGCAGCCTGTGCGTCATGGCCGAGGGCCGCTGCCTGCTGTCGTCCTACGCCACCGGCGATTCGCCCAACAACAAAGGGGTCTGTTCGCCGGCGCACGCGGTGCGCTGGACCGAGCAGGGCGGCCAGCTGGACGCGCGCCTGAACGGCATCCTGATCGACCGCTACGGCCCCGGCGAAGCGGCCGCGTATCCCACGCTGTGCAAGGGCCGCTTCGAAGTCGACGGCCAGTCCGACCACGCGCTGGAGGAGCCGACCAGCCTGAACGCCGTCGGGCTGCTGCCGCGCCTGGCCGAAATGGGCGTGTCGGCCATCAAGATAGAAGGGCGCCAGCGCAGCCCGGCCTACGTGTCGCAGGTGGTCGCCACGCTGCGCGCCGCGCTTGACGGCGTGCACGCCGACGCTGCGCGCTTCTCGCCGCGCCCCGAATGGAACGCCACGCTGGCGCGCCATGCGGAGGGCTCCCAGGTCACGCAAGGCGCCTTCGACCGTCCATGGAAATGAGTCCCCGGCCATTCCGGATCTCGGTCGGCCCGCTGCTCTACTACTGGCCGCGCCGGCGCACGATGGACTTCTACGTCGAACTGGCCGGGAGCGCGGCGGACATGGTCTACGTCGGCGAGACGGTGTGCAGCCGCCGCCACGAACTGCGCGCTGACGACTGGCTGGCGCTGGCCGCGGACCTGCGCGCCGCGGGCAAGACCGTGGTGCTGTCGGGGCGCACGCTGATCGAGACCGGCGCGGAAGCGTCGGCATTGCGCCGGCTGTGCGAGCAGGACGACTTCCTGGTCGAGGCCGGCGAGCTGGGGGCCCTGCGCTACCTGGCCGGCCGGCCCTTCGTCGCCGGGCCGCACACCAACGCCTACCACGGCGGCACGCTGCAATGGCTGGCCAGCCGCGGCGCGCGGCGTTTCGTCGCGCCGCTGGAGCTGGACGGCAGGACGCTGGCGCGGCTGCTGGCCGAGCGTCCCGCCGGCCTGGAGGCCGAGGTCATGGTGTGGGGCCGCATCCCGCTGGCGTTCTCGGCGCGCTGCTTCACCGCGCGCCACTTCCGGCTCAGGAAGGACGACTGCGGATTCCGCTGCATCGAGCACCCCGACGGCCTGGACCTGCGCACGCGCGAATCGCGCGATTTCCTGGCGATCAACGGCGTCCAGGTGCAGTCGGCCGCCTGCCTGGACCTGCTCGGGCAGGCGCCGGAGCTCGCGGCGATGGGGGTGGAGGTGCTGCGGGTGAGCCCGCAGTCCGACGGCACGCTGGCCGCGGTGGCGGCGCTGGACGCCCGGCGCCGCCGGGCGCCCGCCGAAGCGGTGCAGCCGCCGGCCGGCATCGGCCGCTGCAACGGCTATTTCCTCGGCCGGGCGGGCATCGATCTCCTGGAGTCGGCATGAGCCGTTCCGCGCCCGTGCTGCCGCCCATCCTGGCCAGGCTGGGGCGCCGCCTGCCCACGCCCTTCGTCTCGCTGCATTTCGTCGCCGGCCTGGAGCTGGCGCGGCGCCTGCAATGGCTGTCGCCGCCCGCGGAGCTCGATGGGCGCTGCTTCGCCATCACGATAGAAGACCTGGGCCTGCGCAGCCGCTTCACGCTGCGCGACGGCGCCTTCCGCGTGCTGCGGGAGGAGGGCCTGGTGGAGCTGGAGCTGGGCGCGAGCCTGCTCGACCTGCTGGCCCTGATGCGCGGCGCCACCGATGCCGACACGCTGTTCTTCCAGCGCCGCATGCGGATATCCGGCGACACCGAACTGGGGCTGATCGTCAAGAACTGGCTCGACGCCGCGCCGCGTCCGGCCTGGCTGGAGCGCTGGGGCGGGGCGCCGCGCTGAGGCGGCGGGCCGCGAGGCCCGGCGTGTGCCCGCGGATATCGGAAGCCGCACTCAACGGTGCAACTCTTGACTGCCCGTCCACCCCCGCGGATTCCGCCGCCCGGCGATGGCGATAGAATCGCGGCTTGTCGCGCCCTGCGGCCGGGGCAGCCATCCGTCCATGGAGCATCCATGTCTTACCAGCACATCGCGGTCCCGGAAGGCGGGCAGAAGATCGCCGTCAACGCGGATTTCTCGCTCGCCGTTCCGGACCAGCCCATCATCCCCTACATCCAGGGCGACGGCGTCGGCGTGGACATCACGCCGGTCATGCTCCGGGTGGCCGACGCCGCCGTGGCGAAGGCCTACGGCGGCAGGCGGCGTATCCACTGGATGGAGATCTACGCCGGCGACAAGGCCGTGGGCCTGTACGGCGACGGCCAGCGTCTGCCGGCCGAGACGCTGGACGCGGTGCGCGAGTACGCCGTGTCGATCAAGGGGCCGCTGACCGCGCCCGCCAGCGGAGACATCCGCTCGCTGAACGTGGCGCTGCGCCAGGAGCTGGACCTGTACGTCTGCCTGCGGCCGATCCGCTACTTCAAGGGCGTGCCCTCGCCGCTGCGCGAGCCGGAGAAGACCGACATGGTCATCTTCCGCGAGAACTCCGAGGACATCTACGCCGGCATCGAATGGCCGGCCGGCAGCGACCAGGCCAAGGCGCTGATCCAGTTCCTGCAGGGGCTGGGCGCCAAGAAGCTGCGCTTCCCGGAGACGTCCTCGATCGGCATCAAGCCGGTCTCGCGCGAAGGCACCGAGCGCCTGGTGCGCCGCGCCATCCAGTACGCCATCGAGCACGACCGCACGTCGGTGACGCTGGTGCACAAGGGCAACATCATGAAGTTCACCGAGGGCAGCTTCCGCGACTGGGGCTACGCCCTGGCGCAGCGCGAGTTCGGCGCGCAGCTGATCGACCGCGGCCCGTGGTGCCGGCTGCGCAACCCGCGCACCGGCCGCGACATCGTCGTCAAGGACGCCGTCACCGACGCCTTCATGCAGCAGATCCTGCTGCATCCGGCCGAGTACGGCGTGATCGCCACGCTCAACCTGAACGGCGATTACCTGTCGGACGCGCTGGCCGCGCAGGTGGGCGGCACCAGCATCGCCCCGGGCGCCAATATGTCGGACACGGTGGCGATGTTCGAGGCCACCCACGGCACGGCGCCCAAGTACGCGGGCAAGGACTACGTGAATCCGGGCTCGCTCATCCTGTCGGCCGAGATGATGCTGCGGCACATGGGTTGGCGCGAAGCGGCCGACCTGATCATCTCCAGCATGGAGAAGACCATCCAGTCAAAGACGGTCACCTACGACTTCGCCCGTTTGCTGGAGGGCGCGAACCAGGTGTCGTGTTCGGGCTTCGGGCAGGCGTTGATAGGGAATATGCAGGGGTAAGCCTGGGCGGGCGGGCCTCGGGCGCCGGCGGGCCGCCGTTTCGCGCGGCCGCGGATGCCGGCGGGCAGCGTATCCCTCCCTACTGCCCGCCGGCCCGGCGCGCCTCCAGTTCCTTCAGGCACAGCGCCGCGCCTGCCTGCATCTGCGCGTTGCCGACCGCGGCGCGGTCGGAGACCGTGCGGCAGCGCCGGTATTCGCGCAGGCTTTCGGGCGTGTCGCGGATGATGCGGCCGGCCGGCCCGGCCGGCGCCGCCCCGGTGGCGGCCTGCGGCGTTTCGGTGATGCGCAGGGTGGACGGGGGCGAAGCGACGCCGCCGGTCGTGGGCGTGCCGGGATAGGAGTAGGTTTGCGGGGCCTGGGCGGCGGCCGTGCCGGCCAGGGCCAGCAGGCAGATCGGAACCAGGCGGCGCAGGGCGGTGCGGGTCATGGGAGGTTTCCTTGCATGAGGCGGAACATCGCCCCGCCCGCCAGGAGCGGGCGAGGGGCGCAAGCGGCTATGGTAGTGCCTTGCGGCCATCGAGGGCCTTGCGGCGGTCGCAGTCCTTGCGGAGGTTGCGGCCCTTGCGGCGGACCGCTCCGTTCGAAAGCGCGCCGGCCCGCGGGTTCCAGCGGCTTCCGCAGGCTGCGGAACCGGCCGCGGAAGCAGAAATGCACCGTTATGGTGCGGCCATATAGCCAGGCCATCGTAATAAATGCTTCAAACTAGGGCATTCCCTTAGTGCCACGCTCCCATTACTGGTGCAGAATCACGGCCATGCAGGTGAGGAGACGAAACCCTAAAAAAGGGTAAAGCCGGCGGCACCGGTAGATACTAAAAGGCTGTTCCCTAAAAGCTAGAAACGCGCAACGGCTGGCACCAGGCAGTGCCGGCCGTTGTCGCTTGTTGGGTCGACAATCACGCCCGTATGGCTCCGATGGCGCTTACCCCGACTCCGGCCGCCGCGCGTCTCTGGCGGCGCAATCTCGCGCTGATCGCGCTGCTGATCGTCGCGTGGGCCGTGCTCAGCTTCCTGCCCGCCTACTTCGCCCGCGACCTGCAGTTCCCCCTGTTCGGCTGGCCGTTCTCGTTCTGGATGGCGGCCTACGGCGCGCCCATCGGCTACCTGGCGCTGATCGGCATCTACGCCTTCGTCATGAACCGCGCCGAGCGCGGCTCCGGGCGGCCGGGGCAGGACGACTGATGCCGTTCACGGGCGGGACGCCGGCGCTGTTTCGCGCCCGCCTCAGACGGATCTACCTGCTCTACACCGTCGGCTTCGTCCTGCTGATCGGCGCGCTGGCCCTGCTCGAAGTGCTGGGCATGGCGCGCGCCTGGATCGGCTACATCTTCCTGCTGGCCACCGTCAGCCTGTACGCCGGCATCGGCATCGTCTGCCGCACCTCCGACCCGGTGGAATATTACGTGGCCGGCCGGCGCGTGCCGGCCTTCTACAACGGCATGGCCACCGCGGCCGACTGGATGTCGGTGGCGTCCTTCATCGGCATCGCCGGCACGCTGTACCTGGCCGGCTACGGCGGCCTGGCCTACATCATGGGCTGGACGGGCGGCTACGTGCTGGTGGCCCTGCTGCTGGCGCCCTACCTGCGCCGCTTCGCCCACTACACCATCCCGGACTTCCTGGGCGCGCGCTACGGCGGCAACCTGCCGCGCATGATGGGCGTGCTGTGCGCGGTGCTGTGCTCCTTCACCTACCTGGTGGCGCAGATCTACGGCGTGGGCATCATCACCACGCGCATGACGGGGATTTCCTTCGAGCTGGGCATCTTCGTGGCGCTGGGCGGCATGCTGGTCTGTTCCTTCCTGGGCGGCATGCGCGCGGTGACCTGGACCCAGGTGGGGCAGTTCATCATCATGATCATCGCCTACCTGGTGCCGGTGGTGTGGCTGTCGGTCAAGAACACCGACACCGTGCTGCCGCAGGCCGGGGCCAGCACCGTGCTGCAGGTGGTGACCGAGCGCCAGGTCGAGCTGGCGCGCGACCCGGCCGAACTGGAGGTGCGCGGGCTGTGGCAGCGGCAGGCCGACCGCATGTCCGGGCGCCTGGCGGCGCTGCCGGACTCCTGGCACGACGAGCGCGAGCGGCTGCGCGCGCGCCTGGGCGAGATGAAGGCGGCCGATGCGCCCATGGTCGACATCCGCGAGCTGGAGCGCGAGCTGTACGAATACCCGCCCACGGTCGAGGCCGCGCGCGCCGCCTGGTCAGCCGCGCGCGACCGCTACGCCGCGCGCGCCGCGCCGCCGCGGCCGCAGGCCGAGCCCTACCCGGTGCCCGGCGAGGCCGAGCGCGGCCGCCTGCGCGACAACTTCATGGCCCTGGTGCTGTGCCTGATGCTGGGCACGGCCGGGCTGCCGCACATCCTGATGCGCTCGTACACCACGCCCTCGGTGCCCGAGGCGCGCCGCTCGGTCTGCTGGACGCTGGCCTTCATCCTGCTGCTGTACCTGGCCGCGCCGGCACTGGCGGTGCTGATCAAGTACGAGGTCTACAGCATGGTGGGCATGCGCTTCGCCGACCTGCCGGCCTGGGTGGGCGCCTGGAGCGCGGTCGACACCGACCTGCTGGAGATCACCGACGTCAACCGCGACGGCCTGGTGCAGCTGGCCGAGATCCGCATGGGCAGCGACGTGGTGGTGCTGGCCATGCCCGAGATCGGCGGGCTGCCCTACGTGATTTCCGGGCTGGTGGCCGCCGGCGGGCTGGCCGCGGCGCTGTCGACCGCGGATGGCCTGCTGCTGACGCTGTCGAACTCGCTGTCGCACGATACGTGGTTCCGCATCGTCTCGCCCAGGATGACGCCGGCGCGGCGGGTGATGGTGTCCAAGATGCTGCTGCTGGTGGTGGCGTTCGGCGCGGCCTGGGTGGCCGCGCGCAAGCCGGCCGACATCCTGTTCATGGTGTCGGCGGCGTTCTCCTTCGCGGCCTCGTCCTTCTTCCCGGCCCTGGTCATGGGCATTTTCTGGAAGCGCACCAACAAGTGGGGCGTGACGCTGGGGATGCTGGCCGGCCTGGGCGTGACCGGCTGGTACATGGCGCGCACCCAGCCGTGGCTGCGCGAGTGGTTCTTCGGCATCGGCCCGGCCGAGCCGGCGCAGCTGTGGTGGGGCATAGAGCCGATCTCGGCCGGGGTGTTCGGCGCGGCGGCGGCCTTCATCGTGATGGTCGTGGCCTCACTGGCCACGCCCGCCCCGGACCGGGCCACGCGCGAGCTGGTCGATTACCTGCGCAGCCCCGGCGAGCAGGAGCCGGCGCGGCGGGGCTGAAGGGGTGCGAAGGCTGCGCGGCCGGGGCCCATGCGGCCTGCCGCGCCCGCCGGTCAGCGCCGCGCTGCCGCCTGGCGCAGCAGCACCAGCAGCGCACCCGAGCCGCCCTCGCGCTCCGGCGCCTCGGCAAACGCCACGACGTCCTCTTTCTGCACCAGCCAGGCGCGGGCCTTGTCCTTGAGCACCGGCTGCAGCCCCTGCGAGCCGTAGCCCTTGCCGTGCACCACCCGCACGCAGCGGATGCCGTGCTCCAGGCATTCGTCCAGGAAGGACAGCAGGGCGTGGCGCGCCTGCTCCACGCGCAGGCCGTGCAGGTCTAGCTCCGCGCCGGCGCGCCACTGGCCGCGGCGCAGCCGCCGCGCCGTGTCGGGGGCGGCGTCGGCGCGCACGAAGGCGGTGCCGTTCTCGCTGAGCAGGTGGGCCACGTCGCCGCCGTCGGACACGCCGGCGTCGGCCGGGCGCGGGGCGGCCGGCTCGCCGGTGGCGGCCGCGCGCCGCATGGGCAGGGCCTCGTCGCGCGGCGCGGGCGCCGCGTGCACGACCCGGGCAGGGGGCTTGATCGGGGTGACCGCGCCCATCGCCCGGCGGAAGGACTGGAGCTCGTCCTCGGCCACGCGGCCGGCCTGGGCGGCGCGCCCGCGCTCGGCCCGCCTTGCCGCGCGTTCGGCCGCCTCGGCCTCGCGGCGCTCCGCCAATTGCCTGTGCAGGCGCTTGAGGTCGGCCAGCCCGGCCTTACTTCCCTTCATTCTCCAGCCAGCGCTGCGCGTCCAGCGCCGCCATGCAGCCGGTGCCGGCGCTGGTGATGGCCTGGCGGTAGACGTGGTCCTGGACGTCGCCGGCGGCGAACACGCCGGGCACGGAGGTCATCGTGGCCAGCCCGGCCAGGCCGCTGCGGGTGACGATGTAGCCGTCCTTCATGTCCAGCTGGCCGGCGAAGATGTCGGTGTTGGGCTTGTGGCCGATGGCGATGAAGGCGCCGCTGACGGCCAGGTCCTCGGTTTCGCCGGTCTGGTTGTTGCGCAGGCGCGCGCCGGTCACGCCGTTGTCGTCGCCCAGCACTTCCTGCAGCTCGCAGAAGAGCTTGAGCTCCATGTTGCCGTTGTTGACCTTGTCCATCATCTTGTCGACCAGGATGGGCTCGGCGCGGAACTTGTCGCGCCGGTGCACCACCGTGACCTTGCGGCAGATGTTGGACAGGTACAGGGCTTCCTCGACGGCGGTGTTGCCGCCGCCGACCACCAGCACGTCCTGGTTCTTGTAGAAGAAGCCGTCGCAGGTGGCGCATCCGGACACGCCGCGGCCCATGAAGGCCTCCTCGGAGGGCAGGCCCAGGTACATGGCCGAGGCGCCGGTGGCGATGATGAGCGCGTCGCAGGTGTAGGCGTTGCCGCCGTCGCCGGTCAGCTTGAAGGGCCGGCCGGACAGGTCCACGCTGGCGATGTGGTCGAACACGATCTCGGTGTCGAAGCGCTCGGCGTGCTGCTGGAAGCGCTGCATCAGGTCCGGGCCCTGGACGCCGGCGACGTCGGCCGGCCAGTTGTCCACCTCGGTGGTGGTCATCAGCTGGCCGCCCTGGGCCAGGCCCGTGACCAGCACGGGATCGAGGTTGGCGCGGGCGGCGTAGACGGCGGCGGTGTATCCGGCGGGGCCGGAGCCCAGGATGAGAACTTTGGCGTGTTTCGGGGAGCTCATGGAGTCGGGGCGCAGGAAAGCGGGGATGGGGGGCGACGGCCAATTATAATGAGCCGCATGCCACGCATTTCCGCCGCACCTCCACGCGCGTCCCGCAATACCCGCAACGGTCCGTCGCCCCTGCAGGCGAGGCTGACGGCATTGCTGCGCGAAGCCCGCTGGATCCTGTTCGCCGCCCTGGCCGCCTGGCTGGCCCTGGTGCTGGCCACCTGGAACCCGGCCGACCCGGCCTGGTCGCACTCGGTGGACACCGGCATGGTCTACAACCGCGGCGGCACGCTGGGCGCGCACCTGTCGGACGTCTTCTATTACCTGTTCGGCTATTCCGCATGGTGGTGGGTGGTCCTGCTGCTGCACCGGGTGCGCGCGGGCTACCGCCGGCTGGCCAGCCATTTCCGCGCCGCCGGCCAGCCCGAGGTCCTGCCCCGCGTGCACTGGGAGCAGGGGGTGGGCTTCTTCCTGCTGCTGGTGGGCTCGGTGGGGGTCGAGGCCCTGCGCCTGTACACCCTGGGCATGCACCTGCCGGGGCGGTCCGACGGCGCCAGCGGCTCGGGCGGGGTGATCGGCCAGGCGCTGGCGCACTGGGCCTCGCAGACCCTGGGCTTCACCGGCGCGACGCTGGGCTTGCTGGTGCTGCTGGCGGTGGGCGCCAGCCTGTTCTTCAGCTTTTCCTGGCTGCAGGTGGCCGAGCGCGTCGGCGCCTGGATCGAATCCACCGTGCGCCGGGTGCGCGATTCCTACGCGGCGCGCGAAGACCGCCGCCTGGGCGAGGTGGCCAAGGCCGTGCGCACCGAGCAGGTGGTGGCCAAGCAGGAAAAGCTGGTCCACGAGCAGCCCGTGCGCATCGAGCCGGCCATCACCGTGGTGCCCAAGTCCGAGCGCGTCCAGAAGGAAAAGCAGCAGACCCTGTTCGCCGCCGACCCGGGCGAGGGCAGCCTGCCCGCCGTCAGCCTGCTGGACCCGCCCGCGGCCGCGCAGGAAACGGTCTCGGCCGAAACCATAGAATTCACCTCCCGCCTGATCGAGAAGAAGCTGGCCGACTTCGGCGTGCAGGTCGTCGTGGTGGCGGCCCAGGCCGGCCCGGTCATCACCCGCTACGAGATCGAGCCTGCCACCGGCGTCAAGGGCAGCCAGATCGTCAACCTGGCCAAGGACCTGGCGCGCGCGCTCAGCCTGGTCAGCATCCGGGTGGTGGAAACCATCCCGGGCAAGAACCTGATGGGGCTGGAGCTGCCCAACCCGCGCCGGCAGATGGTCAAGCTGTCGGAAATCCTGGGCTCGCAGACCTACCATGCCAGCCATTCGGTGCTGACCATGGCGCTGGGCAAGGACATCGCCGGCCATCCGGTGGTGGCCGACCTGGCCAAGATGCCCCACCTGCTGGTGGCCGGCACCACCGGCTCGGGCAAGTCGGTGGGGATCAACGCCATGATCCTGTCGCTGCTCTACAAGGCCGACGCCAGCCAGACGCGCCTGATCCTGATCGACCCCAAGATGCTCGAAATGAGCGTCTACGAGGGCATCCCGCACCTGCTCGCGCCCGTGGTCACCGACATGCGCCAGGCTGCCAACGCGCTGAACTGGTGCGTGGGGGAAATGGAAAAGCGCTACCGCCTGATGAGCAAGATGGGCGTGCGCAACCTGGCCGGCTACAACACCAAGATCCGCGACGCCGCCAAGCGCGAGGAGCCCATCCCCAATCCCTTCTCGCTGACCCCGGACCAGCCCGAGCCGCTGGGCGAGCTGCCCATGATCGTGGTGGTCATCGACGAGCTGGCCGACCTGATGATGGTGGTCGGCAAGAAGATCGAGGAGCTCATCGCCCGCCTGGCCCAGAAGGCGCGCGCGGCCGGCATCCACCTCATCCTGGCCACCCAGCGGCCCAGCGTGGACGTGATCACCGGCCTGATCAAGGCCAACATCCCGACCCGCATCGCCTTCCAGGTCTCGTCCAAGATCGACTCGCGCACCATCCTGGACCAGATGGGCGCCGAGGCCCTGCTGGGGCAGGGCGACATGCTCTACATGCCGCCCGGCACCGGCCTGCCGGTGCGCGTGCACGGCGCCTTCGTGGCCGACGACGAGGTGCACCGCGTGGTGGAATACCTCAAGTCCCAGGGCGAGCCGGACTACGTCGACGGCCTGCTCGAAGGCGGCAGCGAGGGCGAGACGGGCGACGGCCTGGGCAGCGTGACCGGCTTTGCCGACACCGAGTCCGACCCGATGTACGACCAGGCCGTGGAGGTCGTGCTCAAGCACCGCCGCGCGTCCATCTCGCTGGTGCAGCGCCACCTGCGCATCGGCTACAACCGCGCCGCCCGCCTGCTGGAGCAGATGGAGCAGTCCGGCATGGTCTCGGCCATGCAGTCCAACGGCAACCGGGACATCCTGGTGCCGTCCAAGGAGGAATGAGGGCCATGGCCGTCCTGTCCCGCATTGCGCTGGGCCTGGCGCTCGCGCTGTCCGCCCTGCTGGCGCCGCCCGCCGGCGCGGCGGATGCGGCCGATGCGCGCGCGCAGATGCGCGACTTCGTGGCCAAGGTGTCGGCCGCCACCGGCAGCTTCTCCCAGTACACCGTCGGGCCGCAGGGCCAGACGCGCCCGGCGCAGTCCGGCGCGTTCTCGTTCCAGCGGCCCGGCCGCTTCAAGTGGGCGGTGCGCCAGCCCTACGAGCAGTTGATCGTCTCGGACGGCAAGCAGGTCTTCCAGTACGACCCGGACCTGGCGCAGGTCACGGTGCGCGCGGTGGACCAGGCCATCGGCGCCTCGCCCGCGGCCATCCTGTTCGGCTCGGGCTCGCTGGAGGACGCCTTCGACGTCGAGGCCCGGCCCGAGCGCGACGGCCTGCAGTGGCTGCGAGCCCGGCCGCGCGGGGGCGACGCCGGCTTCACCCAGGTGGACATCGGCATGCGCGACGCGCTGCCGGCCCGCATCGAGCTGCTGGACGCCTTCGGGCAGACCACGCGCGTGGACCTGTCCGACATCCGGCCGCAGGCCGGCCTGCCCGAGGACGAATTCCGCTTCACGCCGCCCGCCGGCACGGACGTGGTGCGGATGTAGGGCCCGCCACGCCGCCGGGCCGCGCCCGGCGCTTCTTTCGTGTGAACAGGCCCTGGAGCCATGGCCGATCTCTTCTCCCAAGACCCCACCCCGCCGCTGGCCGAGGCGCTGCGCCCGCAGACGCTGGACGACGTGGTCGGCCAGTCGCACCTGCTGGGGCCGGGCCGTCCGCTGCGGCTGGCCTTCGAATCCGGCAAGCCGCACTCCATGATCTTCTGGGGGCCGCCCGGGGTCGGCAAGACCACGCTGGCGCGGCTGACGGCCAAGTCCTTCGACTGCGAGTTCATCGCCCTGTCGGCGGTGTTCTCGGGCGTGAAGGACATCCGCGCGGCCATGGAGCAGGCCGAGCAGAACCTGTCGCGCGGGCGGCACACCATCCTGTTCGTCGACGAGATCCACCGCTTCAACAAGTCCCAGCAGGACGCGCTGCTGCCCTATGCGGAATCGGGCCTGGTCACCTTCATCGGCGCGACCACCGAGAACCCGTCCTTCGAGGTCAATTCCGCGCTGCTGTCGCGCGCCCAGGTCTACGTCCTGCATACGCTGAGCGACGCCGAGCTGCGCCGGCTGTTCGACGCGGCTCGCGCCAGGGCCTTTCCCGAGCTGGCCTTCGAGGAGCCTGCCGTCGATACGCTGATCGGCTACGCCGACGGCGACGCGCGGCGCTTCCTGAACCTGCTGGAGCAGACCCGCACGGCCGCCCGGGTGGCCGGGCTGGCCACGGTCACGGCGGATTTCCTGTCCTCGGCCCTGACCCTGAACGCGCGGCGCTTCGACAAGGGCGGCGACAACTTCTACGACCAGATCAGCG
>Ga0182738_1000695_pt1 | contig 45043 bp, 29 predicted proteins | sample eDN5th30CBELigMG_FD_128876 | JGI IMG/M metagenome (GOLD analysis project Ga0182738, IMG submission 128876) | Enriched Miracle-Growth compost microbial communities from Emeryville, California, USA - eDNA 5th pass 30_C BE-Lig MG (version 2)... ... | reverse complement strand
TTGTGTTCTGACAAGGAAGCCGAAGCAGGCGAATTCCTGGAATTCGTCGATGCAGGCTGACGAAGTTCAGAACGCAAAAGAGCCGATCGCAGCCCAAATTGACCTTTCCGGACAGACTCTTACTGCTGTGCCTTCGAATAGGGCATCAGGATTTCGGCAATGGGAATGCCTGCGATCTGTTCGAAACCGCCGTCGGCAATCCTGGCTCCCAGGCTGGTGAGGCTGCGTATCTCGCGGTCGGTATCGCGTTTGCCATCCAAGGTATGACGGAGCCGGGTGCAGGCGACTTCAGCGGCCATCCGCGTCAACACGTCCTGATGACGCGCTCCATACAAAGCGGTACACAGCATCACCACGGCAGACTGGACTCGCCCGGAGAGTTCCGCCATCCGGCATTGCCGGTCCGGAAGTTTGAGTTGATACGTGCGCATCACGCGTGAGATTTCCAGCCGGGATTCCCGGAGAAATCTCGCGGCAAAATGGAAGTGTGCTTTCAATTGATTCAGCACTGCAACATCGTCCCGACCGTGACTCCGGACATTTTTCAAAACGGAATCATCGGTGGATGCAAACTTCAGTCCGATCGATTGGGACGCCAGCCAGCGACTGTAATTCAGCAGCGGTTTGCGTAATGCCCAGGCATGTGCGGGATTCATCAGATTGGGATTCTTGATCCCCTTGTCGTGCAGCGTCTGGCCGATGGCTTCGAAATATTTTCGGCCATGTTCTTTGATCAGAGACTTGAAGAATGCCATGCCCAGCATTTCCCCTTCTCCTTCATAAATGCAGGGGGCCAGCAGGTCATGGACATTATCTCCAAACCAGTGACCATGCAGGAACGATCTGCCGCCATGCGTTTTCATCGAGAGCTCGATGGTGGCTTCTTTTTGAGATTCACTGCCGAAAATTTTCGCGATGATACATTCCATTTCACCGCGATACCCCAGGTCCAGCAGTCCGGCGGTCCATTGTGTGAGGGCATCGCACGCCACAATCAGCCCGGCCAGAATTCCGACCCGGCGACGGACCAGTTCGCGCTTCACGATGGCTTCGCCATAAGTCTCGCGAAAGGCGGCCCAGGGGAGAATATTGGCCAGCATCATCCGCATGGTGCCGGAAGCATTGGCACACAGCGCCACCCGTCCACGATTCAGCCCGTGATAGGCAATTGTCAGTCCATCACCTCGTCCCGCGTCCAGCAGGTTCTTTTTAGGAACGCGCAGACCATTAAAAATAATCCCCTGGTTGTAGGCATGTTTCAGTGCATAGAGCCCGTATTTCTTCAGTTGAAACTGTTCATTTTCTTCAGCCGGCAGATCGACAATCAAGACGGCAGGCTTGTGATCGATCAGGCAGACCACACCAGCAGTTCTGCCGGGTCGAATATTGGTGATGAACAACTTTTCCCCATACAGCAGGAAGTCATCCCCATCCGCAACCGCGCGAGTCCGCAGTGCAGTCAGGTCGGACCCGGCACACGGTTCGGTCAAGGCGAAGGCAGACAACGCTTCTCCCGAGGCCAGCCGGGGCAGGAACCGCTGCTTCTGGTCTTCATTGCCGAATGCCTGTACGGGATCGACGGCACCGATACAGGCATGGACGGAGGCCAGTCCGGCAATGGTTGGATCAACGGTGGCAATGCGGGTCAGGAAGGGGGCGAACTGAGAGATGGGAGCCCCACAGCCTCCATATTTTTCATCGACAAGTAGTCCCCAGTATCCCGCTCCAGCCAGTTCCTGTAGCACATTGTCCGGGATTTTGTTGTCGGACTTGTTGATCATGGTCCCATTCAGGACATGATTGCGAACGATTTCGTATGATTTCTCCATCACCTGGGCCGCCTTGGCGGAAGGGGCTCTGGGGGGTGATTCGAATCCAAAGAGATCCGCGGGGAGTTCGTCCCAGACGGCGCGATGCACCGGGCTGGCAGCGGTCTGATAACGGGGGTCGAACATCTCTTCGACCTGTTCGTCGGCGGCGTCCACTGCTCCCATCCGTCGAGCTTCCTCGTCGGATTTTCCTCCCAGCCGCATGGCGGTCTCTGCGAATGACGGTGTTCCCGCAGGCCGGTTGTCGGAATCCTTCCCCTCAGGATGCGTAGTGGTCGACATGGCGAACAATTCCTCCTTAATTGAAATCACTGATGTTGCAGAGGATGGGTTTCAGACGGTGAAATCTGGGAACGAAATCGCGGCCCGCACGCCTGTTCCAGCAGACTCAGGCGTTTGATCACTTCGTCTTCACCCCAACGCTGAATACATTGCATCGGCCCCCCGCGGAAAGGAGCAAATCCGGTTCCCAGCACCATCCCCAGATCCACCATCCAGGGCTCGGTCACAACTTGTTCCGCCAGGCATTTCCGGGCTTCATTGATCATGGCGAGCATGAGCCGCTGTTGCAGGGAATCAAATGTTTCTCCATCAATTTCCCAGTCGGGAATGGCGGCCGGCTGTGGACCGGACTGCACATTCGGGACGTCACCCGGTTCGCCCCGTTTGCCATCCGTCCAATTATAGAACCCTTGTCCCGCCTTCTGTCCTTTCTGTCCGGCTTTCACCATTTTTTCAAACAGCACCGGGCTGGGGGTCACCTGCTGGGCCAGTGGAGAAAGTGTTTTGGAAACATCCAATGCCACGTCTATTCCCACCACGTCCAGCAGTTCGATGGGCCCCATGGGCATGCCGAATTTCTTGGCCGCCCGATCAATCTCCCGGGCGGAATTGCCTTCCGTAATCAATCGGGCTGCTTCATCCAGATATGGGAACAGAATCCGATTCACCAGAAACCCCGGAGACTGTTTGACGACGATGGGAACCTTGCCCAGTTTTCTGGCCACCCCCACCAGCGTGGCGATGGTGAGGTCGCTGGTTTCCGGAGAGCGAACCACTTCGACCAGCGGCATTTTATGGACAGGATTGAAGAAGTGCAGACCGGCGACATGATCCGGACGTTTCGTAAAAGCCGCCATCTGATTGATGGGCAATGCGGACGTATTGGATGCCAGAATGGCCCGTTCCGGAAGCAGCTCGTCCGCTTTTTGAAACAGACTTTCTTTGGCATCCAGCCGTTCGATGATCGCTTCGATCATCAGGTCCACATCTTGCGAATCTCCCCAGTCCACGCGGGGCTGTAACCGGGTCAGTGATTCGTCCGCTTTCGCCTGTGACATGGCTTTCTTTTCCACAGCCTTGGAAAACAGGCCGCGAATGGTTTCCATCCCGCGATGAGTGAATTCTTCCTTCACGTCCTGCAGCACGACCTGATAGCCACAACTGGCAGCCAGCTGTGCGATCCCGGCCCCCATCGTGCCGGCACCAATGACAGCCATCTTCTGAATGGGCAAAGCTTCCACATTGGTGGTCCAGGTTGCGGCTTTCTTGGCTTTTTCCTGGTCCATAAAAATGTTGATCAGATTGGGGGCCACTCGTCCCAGGAGAAGTTTCCGGAATGCCTGTCGTTCAAATTGCAGACCCGCGGCTGTGACTTCCGGAGACTGCAAACCGATTTCCGTGGCATCGATAATCTTGTTGAGTGCGGGATATTGCCGCGAAAGTTTTGCGACCGACTGCCGTGCTTTTCGCAAGGCGAGCTTCTGTCCCACAGGTGTTTTTTCCACCGCCCATTGCATCCAGGTGCGATGACGTTGTGGAACCGGTTTCTCCTGCAGGCGATTCTGAACAAAAGCGTTCACTTCCGCATCGACGCTGTCCGGCTGGACCAGCCCATCCACCAGACCACACCGGTACGCTGCTGTTGCGGATATCAGTTTGCCTTCCAGCATCATCGGCAGAGCCTGCATCAGACCAGCTTTTTTCGGCAGTCGTTGTGTTCCTCCCCAGGCTGGAATTAAACCGAGTTTGACTTCCGGCAAGCCGAGTTTCGTGCCGGGGGAATCCACAGCCAGGCGATATTTGCACGACATGACAAATTCCAGACCGCCCCCCACACAGGCTCCGTGGATGACTGCCAGCGTTGGAATCGAGAGCTCTTCAAGACTGTTGAACAGGTCCTGCCCCTGTTGCAGAATCCAGTCGCATTCCTCTTCATCTTTGATGCCGTGTAAGCGGTGAATATCGGCACCAGCCAGAAACCCAGCCGGTTTTCCACTGCGAAACACTACCAGGACGACGCCGGTATGAGCATTTCCCTGAGCATATTTGACGATTTCGTTGAGATCGACCAGCACGCTGTCTTCGAACACATTCAACGGACGATCAGGAACGTCCAGAACAGCAGTCAGGACCCTGTCTACGTCGATGGACACTTTGAAGTTTCTGAGATTGAGCACTTGATCACCTGCTGATTTCTCGACCATGTGAGTCGGCCCCCGTGAATTGCCCGTGAAGACCCAGACATCACTCAGACACGTCATGACGTTCTAGCCAGAACGCCATCCCCTGCCCTCCACCGATACATAATGCTGCCAGTCCATGCCGAAGCCCTTTCTCTTTCAACCCTCTCAAGAGTGTGAGAATCAGACGGTTTCCAGTGGCTCCTAACGGGTGTCCCAGGGCGATGGCCCCTCCGTTGATATTGAGCCGGTCCCGTGGAATCTGCCCGATGGCTTGCTCGCGGCCCAGGTGTTCCCGGCAGAAGTGTTCTGAAGAGAGCGCTTCCAGACAGGCCAGCACTTGAGCAGCGAAGGCTTCATTAATCTCAAATAATTCAAAATCACCAAGTTGTCTGCCGGTCTGCTGCAGTAACTTGTGAATGGCATAAACCGGTCCTAACCCCATTCGTTTCGGGTCCAGACCCGCAACAGCATAGGCATGAATCGTGCCGATTGGTTCAATCCCTGTTCTTTGTGCCGCCTCTGCCGAAGCCACGATCAATGCGCTGCCGCCATCGGTCAGTTGGGAACTGTTGCCGGCTGTGACGCTCCCGTTTTTCTTGAAGACCGGGCGCAGCTTGGCCAGGGCCTCCATCGATTGTTTGGCCCGGAAGCCGTTGTCCTGTTCGACAACTTTGCCATGAACCGTGACCGGAGTGACTTCTCCCTTCATGAAGGAGTGTTCCCAGGCTGCGGCGGTCCGGCGATGACTTTCCAGAGCGAATTCATCCTGAGCTTCACGGGAGATGTTAAATTCTTCGGCCAGAATCTCGGCCGTTTCCCCCATGTTCAGACCGCAGGTGGGGTCTGTCAGTCCCACTTGCAAGGCCACGACAGGCTGCAGCATGCTGGGACGGAAACTGGCCAGATGGGTGGCCTGTTGTACGAATCCCTTCTGTTTTTTCCAGTTGATCATCCATTCCTGAAACTGCTTGCTGTATTGAAAGGGGATATTCGACATCGATTCGACACCCCCCGCAGCGATCAGGCTGGATCGTCCTTCATCAATGGCATGCCAGGCTGCGACAATCGATTCCATTCCGGAAGCGCAATTCCGACTGACGGTATGTGCCGGGCGATCTTGTGGAACACCGCTTTCGATGGCAATCACGCGGGCGATATTCGCAGCATGCACGGGAGTGGCCACATTTCCAAAGACCACTTCATCAATGCGGTCGGCAGGCAATTGCAAATAGGAGAGTGCCCCGGTAAGAGCGATTTTTCCCAGAGCATCTGCGTCCAGCGAATCAAAAGCCCCGAACGCTTTCACAAACGGCGTTCGCTTTCCACCCAGAACTTTTAATGGAACAAGAGACCGACGCGTTGTTTCCATGACTGTTCTCCCCGCTTGAAGCAAGTTGCCCTCATGATCGACTCAACGCAGACATATCATCGACAACCTCGAAGAAAGATCGTGCTCTTGAGGAGAGAGAAATCAAGAACACAAGAACAGGGGAAAGTACGTGTCTGATGGTTGTCCCTCTCCTCTTTTCCCTTGTCTCCACCTGATCAAACTTGGAAGTACTGTCATTCTTCTTTGGATTCTTCCGGCGCCGGAGCGGCGTCCCGCAATTCTCTGCGAAGTACTTTTCCCAGAAAATTTCGCGGTAAATCCTGCTTTCGCTCCTCTATCATACGCGGTCGCTTGTGTGCGGCCAGATGTTTGCGGCTGAAGGCTTCGAAATCATGCTGATTGAACGTCTTGCCAGGCTGCATGACGACAATGGCTTTGACGAGTTCTCCTTTCCCGAGATCCGGCGCACCGACGATGGCGACATCCTTGATTCCAGGGTATGTTCGCAGGACCTCTTCCACATCTCCAGGATAGACGTTGAAGCCGGAAGTAATGATGAGATCTTTTTTACGATCGACAATCCGGAAGAAGCCTTTTTCGTCGCAGGTGGCCAGGTCTCCAGTATGCAGCCAGCCATCGCGTATCGCCTGCCCGGTTCTTTCCGCATCATTCCAATAACCCATCATGACTTGCGGGCCACGTACGACCAGTTCGCCCACTTCACCATACGGCATTTCTTCCGTGCCGGAATCCGGATCGACAATCCGTGCATCGGTGTCGGGCAACGGCAGTCCAATGGTTCCGGAGATCGCGTTGCCGTCCAGCGGACCGGCATGGGTGACGGGACTGGCTTCAGACAAACCGTATCCTTCAACCACAGCAGCTTCAGAGAGTTCTGCAAAACGATCCGCAACCGTGCGTGGGAGTGCGGCCCCTCCGGAGATCACGAACTTCATTTCTTTCAGACCGGGCACTGGAGATTTCTCTAGAACCGGATTGAGGGCGGCCAGCATGGCAGGCACTGTCGGAAAGACCGTGGGCCGGTGTTTTTCAATCAGTCGGACAACGGAATTGGGTCGAAAACGATGATGCAGGATCAACGTGGCTCCCAGTGCGGCCCCATTTGTCATGCAGGTGGACAATCCGTAGCTGTGAAAGAAGGGGAGAATCGCCAGGAGCGTTTCTTCCCCGCCGCGATTTCCCGCCCAGTGACACAGTTGCCAGGCATTGGCCATCAGGTTGGAATGAGAAAGTGCCACCGCTTTGGGTTCGGAAGTGGTCCCCCCGGTGGGCAGAATGTAAGCCCGATCGGCGGCTGTCATCCGAGGTGGTTCGAAACCGTCTTCTCCGCCCTTGCCGGCCTTCGTCACATCTGCCAGAGAAACACTTTCTCCCTTCGGATGAATCTTTTTCCAACCCAGTCGCATCAGTCGCATCCAGGCGTATCCCAGCCCTTCCAGCCGACTTAAACGGGTTCCCAGAGATGTGTAAATCACCGTTTTCGGTTGAGCATCACCGTGGCAGACCAAAGGCGTTAAAACGTCCAGCGTAATCACGATTTCGCATTGCGTCGATTTAATAAATGCTTCGGCTTCTTCGGGAATAAACAGCGGACTGAGCGCGACAGCAGTGCCGCCAGCCAGCCAGACCCCATTTAATGCGTAGATATAGTCGGGGCAATTCGGCAGCAGAATCCCCACGCGATCTCCGGGTTGCAGTCCCTTTTCGATCAGCCACATCGCCACACGGCGGGCTCGGGAATACAACTTGGAGTATGTGAGTGAATCGCCGTAATAAATACATCCGGCACGATCCGGCCATTTATTGGCGGCCCGTTCCAGCAGCCAGGGCATGGTCTGGTCGGGATAATGCAATGTGTGTGGAACGGTGGCCGGATACTGCTTCAGCCACGGACGCGGATCGCGTTCCACGACTTCGAGCGGTGGGGGATTAAGTTGAGACACGATTGCCTCCTCGAAGTTGCCAATGGAGGACGAATTGCAGGAACTCTTCCTGCAAAACAGGACCGGCTTCCTGCATGACGGCGAAAGTTTCGACCTCATATGGGCTGGACGCTGGTCTTCCAAAATGTGCTGAGTCGATCCAGTTGCCGTTCGCGATTGTAATGACAGGTTTTTCTATCGGCTCTTTTGATTGTTTCGGGATAATTGAAGTGAGACTTAAGCAACTGGGATGCCAGACGAAGTGATTTGCGATGAAATGTGTCGAACTGTATGAAGAACGGGCTCTCGTCTTCCCGGGATCAAGACTTTTTGCTGTCGGGGAAAAATTTGTTTTCAATGATGCAACATCCGGTTGCACAACTGACAAACCGTGTTCTGAATCAAAACGTGTTTTGTGCATCCTTCCCATGGTATATAAAGGTATCATCGGCTTGACAGCGGAGAGTCGGTAGCGGACTCCGACTCCTGATGCAGTTGAGACAAAATCGAGTTCAGTGCGACAGCAGGATCTCCCGGTTGCCCGGCAATGCGTCCTTTCAATTCCTCCATGGTGATGGCGCTGCGGATCTGATTGGACAGTCCAGTCACCACGGGGTCCGAAGGATACTGGCCCATGACCTTGAATTTTTCAAAACGAACACTGGCTTTGACCGCTGGGCTGCTGCGTCCAGCCTGTTGTGCTGACAGATCCAGTTCCTGAAGGATCGTGGCTCCTTCGGCACTGGTAAAAACAGCCAGAGAGGGAGTGAGTGAATTGTCCTTCTGAGGCAATAGGTGCAGAAAGATCAGTTCAAATTCCGGATGCCCCTGCGTTGTCAGCGAGGAAGACAAAATTTGATCCCGGTGATACTGAAACGCCATCACCAGCGTTCGGGGAAGGCGATTGACGACAACGGCTCTCTGATCGGCGGAATCGTCCGCCAACAATGGTTGGGCGCCATCCAAGGTGTTGCTGTCTGGTGAAGCGGGCGGTGTGGAACTGATCGGCAGCACTCCCAGGACCCGCAGATTGTTCACCGCTTCCCCGACCATGGCTTCGGGAGTCCGGGTCACGGAAGGGGAGAGTCTGGAGAAAAAGGCGGCGTGAACCATCCCGGTAAACAGAAACTCGCCATTTTCACTCCGGCAGATCTCCGGTTGAATGGACAGCACATGTTCCGACAGATAATTCTCGATGGTCGCCTTCGATAAACTTGGCAGGGACAATCGGGCTTTGGCATCAACTTCCAACCCGATCTGAAAGGCGGTCGTCCGCAGATTGAGCAATTGACCCGCTTCCGGTTTGATCTCTCCAAACCTCGTTTCCACGGGATTCTGAGGGGCGATCAGTCGGCAGGGGCGGGCAGAACGGTTGGCAAATGAAGCGGCAATTTCCGAACTCTGCCAGGGAATCTCTCGCAATACGGGCAGCTGATCCAGCAGTTGCTGAAGTTCTTCGCTGGTTTTACTCACCTCCTCGGGCGTCAGTTCCTTGATCGCCTCTGCACCTGATCCGGAATTCACCCCCCCTGCAGAAGAAGTTTTGGAAACCAGTGATGCGGGAATAACCCCCTTGGTCAGCAGCAGTTGCAACTCTTCTGGTGGAATCATTTTCCCCACCACGATGACCAGACTGCCGATTAAGGCTGCAACGGTCACTAAGTTATAAAATACAGAACTCTTCATGTACGACTCCGTTTGTACGTTAGAGCGCATTCACCCTGTCAAAGAGTGAGGCGCTCTGATCGAATTCTGACGGGATCTTCAGATTGTCGCCACCAGAAGATCGACGAAAACGCCGGAATTCCATTTGATTCCAGACTCCGTCAATTCAATTCTACTGAATTTGAGCCCGTTGGCGACTTCAGTATCTGCCAACTGCTCTGAATGCCTGGCAACATGCGTTAAAGGTGAGGTTGAAACAGCTCGATAGACAGCCAGTGCTCCAGACCTCGCCCCGCCGCCGTTCTTCTGTCCGGAAATTCCATTCGAGACAGTCTCCGCCAGGAGTTCGCTTTGAAAACAGGCAATTCCCCAACCCTGTCTCCCCCAGAGTGGTGGACTTGACCGGGAATCATCCAGGTGAATTTCTTGGGGGAAACGGGTTCTACCGGATTCCCAGACAATCCGAACGGCACGGGCCTCGGGGACGGGCATTGTTCGCAGACACTTCAGTATCGCTTCTTTCAGGGTCCAACTGTCTAACAATAGAGCGGGCTGACTCTTGGCATGTACCGCCTGCAGGGCTTCTTGTTCTGCCGATGTCAGCGCAACGGCAGCCAGCGCCTTCCAGTTGAAATTCTCAGGCTGCATTTCGATATCCACACCAATCTGCCATTCAGCGGGTGCCATCGCCATGGCACTCACAGCACCACTATGCGAAATACTGACGGCACATCCGGCAGGCTTTCCATTCACGGAAATTTCCGGCGGCCCGGAAGTATTCCAGTCAATGTGTTGCGGAAGAGTTCCCAGGGACTTTGCCAGAACTTCCCGTCCGACGCTCCGGGTGAAAAAAAACTGGCGTTGCCTGGCAGGGAGACGATACTGCTGACCACGTTTCAATTCTGCAGCGGAGAGTGCAGAGAGATCCAGATCCGTGGAGAGTTCATCGCGCAGTAGAAAAACCAGCAGATTTGCAGTTGGATGAATTGCGGTCCAGTCCAGGTGCTCAGGAGTGATCACCGGATGCCTCCTGTCGTGGAAAACTGGTCGACATAAACGGAAAAGAACTTCTGTGCTTCTTCATGAGTGAGATGTCGAGAACTGATTCGAGCTGTCAAAGTCAGTTTCTGGTTGGTTTCGCAAGCTGCCAGGCTGATGGGGAGAAAGGGGCCCAATTGCATGAAGCCGGAAATTCGGTGCAGCTTCAATCCGCCAAAGTTGATGACCCCCTCGACCTGGTTGAATCTGTAATGTAAAGCCCGTGTGGTGTCCCCCAGGCAGGTGAACTGCAGAGACGGTACAAACCAGCCCCAGTTCTGAACACGGTCGATGCCTCCCGGCAATTTTTCCGCAGCGGCCAGTCCTCTCAGGAATTCCGCTCCCACGTACCGCCGCTTGATGTACTGCATCTCACCCCGCACGTGACTCAACAGTTGAGATTGTTCCAGACATTCCCGCTGCTTCAGACGGAGAAATGAAATTCCCACACGATTGCAGGCGGGAGTCCGCAGATCGGACGGCCAGCGCAAATCCACCGGGTGCATGACCGTGATGTATCCCTTGCGGGTGACGTGCGGAAAGCATTGCTGAAATGTTGAAAACGCAGTGGCCAGTCCCACATCGTTGATGCTGAGCCCCAGACGCTTCAAATTCAGACGCAGGCAGGCTGTCCCTTCCGCGGAATAGACATGTTCGCAGAGAAAGTCCGGCAATGGAGATTGTGGGAACTGTTCCGGCAGTCGCGCTGTTCTGCCCCGGATGGTCAGATACAGATTTCGTAGCCCTTCCCAGGTCCCGATCGGAGGAGTCGGAGTACGGTAATGTGCCCGATTCTTGAGTTGTCCATAGGCGAGTGCGGGGAGTTGAAGTGCTTCGTTCTGAATGAGCTGCTGGTACAGACCAAACCATTCCGCAAGCAGTTGCCGAGCCCCCTGACCATCGCTGCAGGCATGATGTACCTCCAGTAAGATCATCATGCCGGATTCCGACTCACCAGCCACGGGCCAGATGCGACAACGAATTCCCGCCCCCTCTGTCAGGGACATGGATTCGACCGGCACATGAACGATCTCTTCCGCCGTCCATCCGGCCGGTTGCCAGAGCAGTTGAGGAAGTTGCCCGCTGCGTTGCCAGATGGCTTGTAAACCTGTCCCCTGCACAATGCTCGTGAGTAGCGGCTGTCGGGAAATTGCGAGTTGAAACGCCTTCGTGAAGCAATCTTTCTGAACGGGGCCGTCAAACCGCAATAGCACCCGGAACACCATGGGATGGGCCGGTTGATCGTTCCGCAACAGAAATCGTTCAATCGGAGCCAACGGCAACCGATCACAATCAGCAGGGATCGAGCTGTCTGCCGGAAGTGCGAGTTCCATGAGAGGGGTTAGGGATTAGGAGTTAGGGATTAGGGATTAGGAATTAGGGATTAGGAATTAGAATGTATTAATCACGTATCGACCGATTTATCGTTTTGCCATTCTCCGTAGCGAAACGATAAATCGTTGAATTTTCACCGCGAGTATCCGCGCGTACGATGGACAATACGGAAGTTATGCGATCAAGCTTAAAATAGAATAACAAAACAATTTTCTAAACACTAAATCCTAAATCCTAACTTCTAAATCCTGATACTCACTCCACCATCGACAATAATCGTCTGTCCCTGGATCAGATCGCTGAGGGGACTGGCGAGAAAGGCGACAGCATGGGCAATGTTTTCAGCTTTTAATTCCTGCTGTTTGACGAGCATAAGTTCTCGCGATTTTTCCAGAATCCGCGTGTGATCCGGCATGGTACGGACCGCTTCCGTTTCGACCATGCCTGCCAGGACGCAATTGAAATTGATACCCGTTGTCCCCAGTTCAAAGGCGAGGTGTCGCATCAGGCTTTCCAGTGCAGCCTTGGATGCTCCGATCATGCCGTAGTTTGGAAACGCTCGAAACGATCCATGGCTGGAAATTGAAATAACCTTTCCTCCACCAATCGCCTGCATGCCGGCAGCGGCGGCCTGAGTCAACCAGAGCAGGGGAGCGGCATTATTTCTTAGGATGCTCTCCCAGTTGGCGGGGCTCACTTCCATCAGCGGCTTAAACCCCCCGGCAGCAGCATTGCTGACGATAATATCAATCTGTCCGAAACGATGACTGACGAAGTCGACGGCCCCTTTGATTTCTTCTGCACTGCTCACATCAGCTCGAATCGCGACGCTTTGCACTCCCTGAGCCTGGACGAGCCGTACGGTCTCGGCTGCCCCTTCCCGGGAAGAGAGAAAATTCACCGCGACATTGGCCCCACAGGCAGCCAGAGTGAGCGCGCAGGCCCGCCCAATTCCGCGAGATGCGCCGGTCACCAAAGCCGTTTTGCCTCTCAAATCGATCATTCCGTCGTTCCCTGTCTGTTCTGGTGGAGGGGAGATCTGGTGGAGGGGAGAGAAAAGCATCAAATACCAGCCAGGGCGTATGACTCCCGCATCGACTCATTTATCGTTTCGCTGCAGAGGACGGCGAAACGATAAATCGGTCGATGCGGAGTTAATGTATTCTAATCCCTAACTCCTAATACCTGACTCCTTCGCCCTCTCACACACATGCTTTTGAAATTCATAGAGTCGTTCTTCACAGCGGCCCAGTAGTCCAGGCTGTCTGGCTCCGGCCGCTCCCGCCTGGACTAGCGGATAAATGAAAATGTCTTCCGTCACGATGGTACGTGCCAGGGCTGCTGTCAGCTTGCCCCAGGCCCAGGAAAGCATACGAGGCAGAAAAGGTTGTGAAGCATTTCCCAGCCCATAATGCCAGGCCAGCGAGCAGGATTTCGCAGGCCCCATCGGATGAATCATCTGGACAAAGCTGGTGGTGTCCGTATGTGAAATCAACAGGTTCGGGAAGATCTGATGATGATGATATGTCCCTTCTGGCGGAACTCCCAGGCGATGCAGCACCCAGACTTCTGCCCAATCCAGCAGGGCGTCAATCATGCGTGGGGGATGAAACCGGGCTGTCAAAGCGGTTCCAGTATCATAAAAAGTATGATCGCTATGTTGTTCGGCCGGGTCGGTATGAAATGTCTTAGGATGCACCAGCGGGATATGATAACTCTCCAGTGAATTTTCCACCGGGATCTTCCAGTTTGCCTCATAGTCAAATCGGTAGTGTGCTGCCAGATGATGCGTCGATGTGGAGAACCAGCGGCTCAGCAGGTCAAAACGCTCACCGATCCATTCCTGCAGACTGGGACCCGCAGCACTCAGACGCACAAAGATCAGGTCGCCACACTGTGCCAACACGAACTTGTCCAGACAATAACGGGCGTGGTCGAATCCGGGGAAGTTGGCAGCACCCGGAATTTTGCGGGTCCGGCCATCCGCTCCATATTCCCAGCCATGGTATGGACACTTCAGCGTGGGGGAGCATCCCAAAGGTTTTGTCGCGATGAGAGACTGGCGATGGGCACAGATATTTCGCAAGGCCACCAGTTCACCGTCGAAATTTCGAATCACCACCGGTACGCCCAGTAATTCAACGGCCACAAAATCGCCATGCCGCCTGAGCTGAGAACCAACAGCCACCAGATGCCAGCTGTCGGCAAAGACGGCCTGCCGCTCCACTTTCCACGTCTCTTCTGAAACGAAATCACTGGGGGACAGCAGGGATGGCTGAGAGACCGGGGTCAGATACATATCAGGTCAAAAGTTCGTCGAAGGAAACTGATGATTCTGCACAACGTTTTCTTGAGTTGAGGGAACTGTGGTCTTTTGCGGTACCGAGATCCAGCCCAGACGATATCCCTCGACATCCAATAACACATCCGCATTGAATCCCATCAGTTGAAATGCCAGATCCAGCCCGTTCGCACTTTCGCTGATGAGTTGTATGGTAACCAGGCAGGGTTCTCCAGGATCGGGCAGTCGGCCAAATCGAATCCGGTCAAAGAGCACCGGCAGGCTGACCCGTCCGTACCGCTGACCAGCAAACAAAGCGGCGGCATACAGACAGGCGTCCATGGCTGCACAGTGTACGGACCAGCCGGAGATGGGACGCCGGCCTCCTCCCAGTTGAACAGTGGAAGAAGCCGAGATCCGGCCGTACGCCTGATCTTCACGCATCGCCACAGCCTGCAGGCATCGCAGGTCGGGACCATGGTAAATCATCGCGTCCGGTTCCGGATATTGAATGGGAATCCAATTCAAAGTAGAGAGGTCCGGGAGCGTTCCATTCGATCTATTTTGTCTGTTCTGGATTCGAGTGAACTGTCCCGCCTGCATGGTCCCCTGAAAATATGTGTGGTCTGTGTCGATGATGCGACCATCGCGACGGCGGACATCCGCGACGAGTGCGCAGTTCACGCCCGCTGCTCCCGTTGTCGCTCGAACATGAATCGTCCGGGGATCGGAAGTTGCCCATTTAATCGCCTGCAATGCCTGCACATTTCTCGCCTCCAGGATGTGCGGTAAACCCGTCACGGAACGAGCCGCTTCCGCCATCAATTCCAGGGCGACCACAAATGGCAAGGTCGGCTTCCCCTGTACCCGATGTTGATTCAAAAATCGTTCTTCTTCCGGATGCAGCGTGATGGCAAACGTGCCGGCATGTGGAGCAGCACATTCCCCTGCGGGATCGAGGAGAGGAAAACTCACCGAGTCCGGATTCCTTGTCTGGCTGGTGGTCGTTCCCTTCAAAGAGGCAGACCGATCTACCGGGAAGAATTTCCGGCAAGAGGCGCGATCCGTGATCAGCACTTCCGGTTCCTTTCCACCCCATTCCAGTTCGTTCAAAAAATGAATGATCCCTTCCCGGGCCGGCATGAACTCCAGATTGATCATCTCCAAAGCCAGTTTCGTTTCCGGCTTGGTCGCCATGCCGATCTCCCCCCAGGCGTGCCAGTGGAAGGTCACGCTGGTGACTTCAGGCCGCTCACGGCGATAGCGGTCGACAAGTTTGGCCAGACTGTCATTGGCGAAAGAGTAATCGGTATGACCATTGGCCCCGAAACGACCGCTGATTGAACCGAAGGCGACAAACGAATCGAGTGGGTCGTGTCGGGTCGCATCCATCAAGTTGAGACAGCCGTCAATTTTCGCTCGAAAACACTGATCCACTTTGTCCGGCCGCTTCCGGTCGAATCGGGCATCCTGACCAATTCCTGCTCCATGAATCACCCCTGCCAGCGGGCCATCAAGGTGTCGAATCTTCGCCAGTGTCGCTTCCAGCCTGGGCAGATCAGAGACATCACAGCAATGGTAAGTGGCCTCAATCCCATCTGCTCGACAGGCCCGCAACGTGGCATCGATTTCCAGGCTTTTTTCGATATTCCTCCAGGCTTCCATCCCGTTTTTACCTCTGCGAGCCGCATCGGCCATCACTGTGCGGCGAACCTGCAGGCGGTCTGTTGCGACAGATTGGCGAAGTTGTTCCGTCACCTGCGGCTCGGGGGCGGTTCCCAGCAGATGCAACTTGAGACCGTGACGCAGCGCCAGTTCCCGAACCACCACCGCGGTGATTCCGCGTGCCCCGCCGGTCACCACCCAGGTTCCTCCTGTGCGGACCTGTGAGGTCCTGATTCGTGTTTCCTCATCAGCTGGCAAGACTCCGGCAGGTTGACTCGTCACATCCACGATGGGAAGCGGCTGGCATGCAGAGAATCCTGCATTGGAATCCTCCTCCGGCAAAAGCGGTTGATGCACGGGTTGAATGGCAGAACGTTCCGATCCATGCCAGGAGACTTCCATGTCGTAGCTGGGCACTGCCAGTTCCCGCCAGATTCCAGTCACGGCCTGAGAAGTCGTGGTCCGCGGGGACAGATCAATCACTTTCATGGAAGTTGTACGGAAACCTCGCATCCAGGCTTCAATCAGCATGGCTTTGATCAATCCGCCCAGGCCCCCTTCCGGGCTGATGCAACTGTGACCGCTCAACCCGAAGTCTCCTCCCAGATTTAAAGCAGCCACAACGGAGCTTCCATCCATTTTTCCCGCTGCGATCATTCGCTGCATCCAGAGCTGACAAACTCGATAGGGAACTTCAATCGCGGCAAAACGTCGTTGCTGCCAGATTCGCGCATCGAGCTTTTGAAGGGCGTCGGCATCATACGAAGTGGTGATGAACAGATGCGGAGTCAGTTCATCACTCCACAGTTGATCAATCCAGTGATCCAATTCTTTCAGCGTCTGCACCGGAGGAACGAGATGAGCAGCATGCCCTTCTTTTTCGAACTGTTGTTGAATTTCACGGGCAAGTGCATTGCGTCCCAGAATGAGTGCCGGACCGGAAAACGTCGGCTGAGTCGGCATGCCGGCACGTTGCGGAGCGGGGACCATCCGCATGGCAAACCGCATCGTTCCTGTCGATCTGAATGGAGCAGCGACCTCTTTTGCCGCAGGGGAATCCCGTTCACATTGCTCTCTTTGAAACAAGCCATGGGCATGCAGAACGGCAGACAGTGAAACCCCGGCCCCGGCTGCCAGCCCGGCCAATTCTTTGGCGACATGAGTTTCCGGAGGCTGCCCGACAGAAGAGTGGTGTTTCAGATCGATCAATAATTTTAATGTGTTTCGAATGGCTCGTGAATGTTTTTGTCCACGTTGCCAGCCACGGAACCAGACTTCCTGATCGAGACCATCCCCCGCAGCCATGACATTTCCCGTGGTCATGAACAGTTGCTGGTCCTTCGGAGAAATCACGTCACAGGGAGTCACTCCAATCGCATGCTGCTCGAGATGGAATGCGGGACTGTTTTTTTTTGAGCCCCCGGACGGCTCGGCAGCCTCCTTTTGTGTGATGGATGTTTCCGGCACAGCCACCCGAAATGCCGTCGAGCCATTCACCGGCAGCACCTCGGCCAGATAATTGAGGATGGAGCGCAGCGTTGAAAAACTCGTTCGCGATTGTCCACTTGCAGCCACAGTCGACAATTCAAACTGTTGTTGAAGTTCACCCAGTAACTGGGCCTGTTTGATGCTGTCAATTCCCAGATCCCCTTCCATGTCAGCATCCAGGTCGACCACTTCGGGGGAATAACCGGTCTGGTCCACGACCAGGTCGATCAGAAACCGTTCTATCGATGCCAGGTCCATTCCAGCCGGGAGACTGGTGCTGGACGGCAACTTGGGGTTCGGGTCGGTTTCTCGTGATTCTGTTCCGTTGTTGTCCGCTTCACCTTTTCCTAACCGAAAATTGAGATGCGACAGACTGCTGGTGATGGGATCTGCGATGTTCGGAACACTGATGGCTGGAGTTGGGATGACATCTGAGAGTGCCGAGGTTGTGGCCGGTGCCGACAGCGTTGCATCACTCTGTGAGATTCCAAATTGCACACCAATGGCAGCCAGATCATTAAGTGTGTGCAAGTCGGACAACGTGATTCCGGACGGGGCCACCGAGAGCTCAAAGTACTCCGCAAGTTCCCCTACGACCTGTGCTTTCTTGATACTGTCAATCCCCAGATCCGCTTCCAGATCCGCATCGAAGTCAATCACATCCGGCGAATAGCCCGTCAGATCGACAATGACCGTCAACAGAAAGTGGCGAACGTCTGCCAAAGTTGGTCCGTCAGTCTGACAAGGAGATTCGGTCCTACTCGAATCATCCTGCCGACTGCTGTGAGAGACAGCAGTCAACACCGGGGCAGACTGTTGAGAACCCGGACCGGCATTCGTCTGTTCGATCGGTGTTGGCTTCTCCCGCGACTCCTGTTTTGCCTGACGAAACGGACGGTGAAGATCGACAATCTCCACATCATCCACCTGTGAAGTCGGATGAAAATTTGTGCGACGCTGTTCAACCGTTGTCGCTGAGACAGACATCGCAGGCCGGTCTGTCATGGCCCGGGTGGCTGGTCCGGGAGTTGTTTCGCTCTTCACAATTTCCATGGCAGCCTGCACGAGCAGCAGGCGCTCCGCATGGGATCGTCCCGGGAGATCAAGACTCAGACAGAGCGCACGATCCCCGGTGATTTCTGTGTTTAATCTGCTGAGAATCTGATTCGGACCCACTTCAATCAGGACCGTGACATCATCCGACAACAGGCGTTCGATCGCAGCGGCATACAGGACCGGAAGTGTCATCTGAGTGACGAGCGTTTGCTGTAATTCTGCGGGTTCCGCCTGATAGCGGGCCATTGTGGTCGAGAAATAGCCATATACGGGGGGCAGAAAGCGTTCGCGGGCATAGGTCTCTTTCAGGATCTGTTCCGCCCCCGCCAGTCGTGCTGTATGAAAAGCGACCGGCACCGAAACCGGGATGGAGGCGAAGTTGGCCGCCGTCAGGGCTTTGCGAACCAGATTGACCTGATCACAGTCCGTCGCAATCACGGTTTGCTGAGGGGCGTTGTAGTGTGTGATGGTGGCTGGCAGGTTTTCCCGGCGAATGACCGCTTCCACTCCGCTGCACGTTCCCCGCACGGAGATAAGTTGACCTTTCTCACAAACCGCCCTGACAACCGCATCAGCCCGGGCTTTCACCATTCGCAACACCTGAGAGGATGTCAGGCTGCCGGCGGCTGTCAATGCGGCAAAATCACCAAAACTGTGCCCCAGCAATACGTCCGGGCGGAGTCCATGTGCTTGAAGTTCGGCCGTGAAGGCCAGGCTCAGCCCCAAGACCCAAAGTTGATTCCACCAGATGTCAGACATCTGATAGGACGTGGTGGTCTCCAATTGTTTTGTGAAGGATTCGAGTCCGATCCGCCCCAGTTGCCGATCAAGATCTGCCAGCGCGGTCGCCACGACAGGACTGGTCTTCACAGCATCCGGAATGCCGGCATACTGCACGCCCTGTCCGGGGAAGACCCAGGCCACGCGGGAGACTTCCGGGCGGGTCTTCCATTTGATCGCACGTTCAGTTTCAAACACGCCGCCGGCTCGACTCCTGGACCAGTTTCGCCGGAGTGCCGCCAGCCGATCTTTCAATTGTCGGACATCTTCCGCCAGCATGGAGAGACGATGTGTCTGCTGTCCATCATAATTCCGAAGCGGCCTTTCGAACGAGGCTTGTGGCTGAGCAATCGCAGCATCGATACAGCTCAAGAGTTGAGCTTCGGTCTCTCCTTGAAAGCGGAACAGACGCAGGGTCTGCAACGGGTCTGAAGTTCCGTAGTGCTCTGCGGGACGTGTCGACTGATTCACAGATTCGATTCCTGAATTCGCATCGCCTTCAACGCGGTTTGTGGTCCTGTTTGGCAGCATCGCAGCGGGTGATGATGTAGCCGAGTCTCCAGTTCTCTGACCTGACGTTTCCCCGGTTGCCATCTGTCTGCCTGGTTCCAGAAATTCCGCAGGTCGACTCTGTACCTGGTAGTGCAGCCCATCTTTTGTGCAAGCCGTGATCCAGCTGCGCTGGGAAATCGACTCCTTGGAATTCTGTCCAGATTCCCATTGAATCGTTTGCTTGACCAATTGCACAAGGGAATGTGCTCCGGTGAGATATCCAATCTGGCGGACCAGTTCACAGTCCCGATCCGAAACCATGATGGTCCCGGGATCTGCCTGCCCGGGTGTCCATTGAGTTTTGATTTCTTCAATGATCCCGAAGACAGGATGCCCCGCCTGCTGCGCCGTGCTGAGACGTTCCAGCAGCAGGACCACAACTCCTTCACCCGGGAGAATCCGGCTGCAATCTGCGGGGAGCTCTTCAGCACGTCCGCTGCGGAGAAGTTTCCCGGTCAGGTCGAGTTGTTCGAACTTGTTGAGGTCCATGGCCCGATCGGCGGCACCACAGACAGCCATGTCCCAGGTCCCTGCCCGCAGTTGGTCAACAGCCATATTGAGCGCTGCAGATCCAGACGCATCATCCACATCCAGGGCACAGGCGCCCCCCATCAGATCAAATGTTTTCGCGATGCGTGAGGCAAGTGTGCTGGCTGTAAAACTGCCCGTTTCATCCAGCAATGCCGGTCGTGCCTTCAAAATGAATTGCCGATACTGTTGCAGCAGTTCCAGAATTCGGACATCTGTCATCCCGCGACGCTGTAATTCCCGCTGCAATGCCTGTTCGATTTCCGGCAATCGCAATCCCAGTTGCAACTGGTTTCCAAAGTCCCCGCTGAAGATCGTGCCGATGACAACTCCGGTCTTCCGGCGATCGACGTTCCAGTTTCCCCGATCCATTTCCTCAATCGCCTGTGTGACAGCATCCAGAAGCTGCATCTGCAGTGGATTGGCCTGTTGCACCTGTTTGGGGGGAATGCGATAGCGTTGTGAATCGAAGAGATAGTCCCGGATAAATCCCCCCTGTGCGTGCGGAGTTCGAAACGATCCTCTCTCCGCACCGGGGAGAACTCCCACTCCCGCACGCCAGCGATCATGCGGCGGGGGACCGATCATCGAATTGCCATTCGCCAGCAGTGCCTTGAATTGCTCCATCTGGTGCGCACCGGGCAAGACGACTCCACGCCCCACAATGGCAATCGGTTCGGTGGATGCTGATCGGGATACCCTGCTCTGATTTGCGGGAGTCTGATTTGTGAATGCGGGAGCCTGGGGCGTACCTGCCGGAGATTCCTGTACGAGCAGATGTGCATTCAGTCCACCAATCCCAAAAGCGGAGACCGCTGCCCGTTTCACATCTTGTCGCGCCTGCCAGGGGCGCTTGCAGCTGACCACTTCAACCGTGCGTGCGGACCAGTCAAAATTCTGATTTGGTTCATGAAAATGCAGGGAAGCGGGAATCTCGCCCTGCTGCATGGCAAGCAGGATTTTAATCAAACCGGCCACACCAGCGGTTTCCAGCGTATGCCCCAGATTGGATTTCAAACTTCCAATCCACAGGGGAACGGTTGCCCGGGGATGTTCGGCCTGGCGAATGGCATGCACAGCCTGCAACTCCGTGGCATCTCCCAGTTGCGTACTGGTGGCGTGGGCTTCCAGATAATCGATTGAGAGTGGCGGTTCCCCGGAATAAGCACGGCGGATCGCCAGTTCCTGACCTTCTGCACGTGGTGCCCACAAAGACTTGCCTCGTCCGTCCGAAGCAATTCCCAACCCGGAAATCAGTCCGAGAATGGGCAATTGCAGACGTTGTGCGATCGTTTGCGGAACAATCACCACAGCTGCATAGCCTTCGGAACTCACCAGTCCGCTGGCAGATTGATCGAAGGGGGCCGATCCCGTTTCACTGCAAGCCTGGGACTGTGAAAACAGAATCAGATTATCAACGCCGTTCGTTGTCGCACCACCAACGATCGCCGCGTCGATCCGTCCCAGTCGAATCGCGGTGATGGCCTGTTGCATGGCAAAGAGAGAGGAAGCACAGGCTGCATCGCAGACAATTCTTGGTCCCTCGAAACCCAGCACACGGGCCGGCAGAGAAGCAGCAGTATATGCCTGATAAGCCGGGACTTTTCCTGGTGCGCGACGGGGACGCGACACACGCACTTGTTTCGTGACCGCGTTGAGGACATCCGTTTGCACTGCTGGAGGAAGTTGCTGAAAGATTGGTAAATCGTTGAGGAAGTCCAGTCCTTCCTCGATCTGGGTGGCCAGAGCCAAATCACCCCCATGCTGCGTGGCCCCGGAATGACCAACAAAAACTCCGGCCTGCTTCCATGTCGGATCATGAGCCTGAAATCCGACAGACTTCCACGCCCGCACAGCTACTTCGCAAAATCGCAGATGAACCGGATCGATCAAATGGGCCGCTTCAGACGAGCATCCCAACAAAGAGAAATCGATGGTTTGAGGAGGGACGGTGCCCCCCAGTTTCGTATAGGTCCGTCCCGCCTGGCCACGACGGCAATCAAAATACAAGTCTGCCTGCAGGCGATCGCCCGGCAGTTCCGCGATGCCACTTTGCCCGGAAAACAGTAACTGCCGAAACTGTTCCAGGTTCGCCGCTCCGGGCAGACAGCAATCCATCCCCACGATCGCCAGCGGGGGAAGATTGTTGTGGTCGTTCAGCATGGAGATTCACCTTCCGGAGAGAAATGAGAAAGGGATCGATCTCCAGTGTAACGGGACTCAGCAGAAGCCGCTGGCCACAGGGGGCCGTCAGAATGAATGGGTGAGGTCGGTGGAATCGCTGAATCCGATAACAGAGAATCTTGCTGTTCCGGCGACCCCGTAGCGGAATGGTGACCGGTCATCAGAATGGACAGGATCTGTTGCAAGGTCTCCTGCAATTGCGACTCTTCAACATCCGGCTCGGAAAACTCGACAAGGATTCGGCCCTCCATGCAGGCTCTCGACAGTGGCAACTGTCCGTGAATCAGCTGATTCCAGGTCTGCACGGAAGCATAGATGGATCTGTTGGTGCTGGCTGCTCCTTCCGGGCGAATACTCAGTCTGCCGGTTTCATCCAAAATCAGCTGCCAGTCTCCCCCTCCCGTCCCCGATAACATGAGTCCAACACATTCCACATGTGGTGAAACAGCGCCAGCATCAGCCGGAAACATGTTCTGCAAAAGCTGCCAGCGATTTTCCGTTTCCGATTTGCTGGTGTGGAAAACAGGCCTGGCACGATCTTTTTCCGTATGCCGCATCTGTTGTCGGGCCAGATCCTGAAGCAGGTCGCGGTTCACCTCCGGACAATCGGCTTCACCGCAGACATGCAAGGCATGCTGCAATTGTGCGCGGTCGAATTTTGGATCATCGCGAAAATAAGGGGCGAATGTTTCGATAAACTGCTCCACAACAGTCCCCAGTTCTCCGAGATCTTTCAGAGCCGCCGACCGTTGTACTGACAGTTCTTCCACATTTGAAGCGCAGTGAGGGGGAGTAGTCAGAGGTCGGGGATCAGTAGCCGGAAAATTCAATGATTTGTCGGTCTGACCTCTGTCCTCTGACCTCTGTCCTCTGACCTCCATCTGATCGGACTTGGAACGACTGAATGATGAATCGCTGGCGGCCATCAGAACATCGCGAAAGGCTGTCAGCAGATCGAGAACCGTCGTTCCCTGGTGGTGCGTCAGATGATAAACGCCGCCATGCAGATTCGGTCGTCGCAGGATTTGCACGATCATTCGTGATACCCACGCTGCCGGCACAATATTTTTGCGTTCAGCTCCGGACAGTCCCAGCGTCTGGAGCAGTTCTGCCGGTGGCGGCAGTTCGCCCCGCTGGGAGAGTAACTGCAGGACGCTGAATGCCAGATAGACTGTGCGATCCCCCAGACCCGAAGAGAGACGACTGGGATCGATCACGATGGATGGCCGGTAAATCGTCAGCGCGCCCAGTTCCGGCAATGATTTCAGATATTCTTCAGCCTGAGATTTGCTGGCTTCGTAATCATTGGAGAACGATTGTCCACCGGCGCCATCGGTTTCCAGAATGATTCCTTCCCGCACTCCGCAGGCATAGGCCGAAGAGATGTGATGAAACTCGCGGATGCCCCGGGCAAGACAGAATTCCGCGAGATGCCGTGTCCCCTCCACATTGGTTCGAAACGGTTCGTTGTCCCGATGAGTCTTGGCGGGTCGAAAAGAGACGCTCGCCGCACAATGCAGCACTCGACGGCAATGTGACTGCACCCAGCGTTGTTCCGCGGTGGAAAGTCCCAGGTCCGCATCTGCCAGATCACCTTGCAGAATCACGGGGCGTAAAAATTGACGTTGGAGCAACTGCTCTGCCCGTTGCAGCTGCCGGTCGATCCGTTGCCGTCCCTGGGCATCTCGTGCGGGCCGCACAAGGACAGCCACGGGCAGACGTGCGCGGGTCAGATCCCGAAGCAGAATCTGACCAATCAATCCGGTGCCACCGGTGACGAGCGTATAGCCTGTCTCCTCCATGAATGTCGACATTCCCGTGCAAGTGAGTTCTTCAGAAGCCCGGTTGAAAGCAAATTGCTCTATTTCCAACTCCTGATTGCCCTGACGCCTGAAGTCTAGTGCTACCCCGCAGCCTGGGGCCTGGGTTGGTTTCCCGTAAATCCGCTCCGTTGTCGATTCCGCTCCGTTGTCGCTCGCTTCACAGTTTTTCTAACCGAAATTCGAATTGCGTTAGAATACTAAGCTGTCGTTGGAGGAAATGCACCAACAAGCCACGAAAAACTCGATGCATCAACGTTTGCAAACTGAGATATCCCTCAAAACAGTACACCATTCCGCTGCAGAAGAGAAATTTTGAGCAATCGGACGGTTGAATTTGCGGCGCTCAGCATCTCTTGCACAAATTTTACGGAAAAAAACTTGTTCATTCTGCGTACAGGGGCTATGTTCGCGGCGACTTTGGAAATTTCACCTCCGTGGATTCAATCCATTTCCCTTTTTGGGGCTGATAAATTCTGCCCTTGCAAATCCTGCCTTGATGGAAGACAAGGATTGTCCCATGCGGAAGCCCGGAACGAACGCCAGACCAGCCAGATCATCAAAAATAAATTGAAAGAAATAACTGAATTGCATTAACGGCGGACTATAGGCATTATAGCGAGCATGTTCTACCTGGAATATTTGGACAGCATACAAAGCATTCCAGATGAAGCGTGACAGACTCATAAAATGAGCTGAGAGAGTTTTTCCATGTGGAGTGTGTTTTCTGTGCCAACGAGTTATTCGGGTTCGATGAATCAGGTTGTCTCTTCAGTACGGTACAAGGAGCGGGCGGACATAGAGCGGAAAAAATGAGGACAAAGGCAATTCTCGCCGGAGTTCTTAGGAGAAAGTCGGTATGGAGACAAGACTTCCCAAACGGCCACGATTCCTTCGGGAGGCACGGCCGGAAGCCGCTCGCACGAATTCGATTGCGACAGACGTTCCACCAATGCACTTTCGGGTAAAACGCCCGAACTCAGAGGCACGGACAAACGGGCCCCCATCCAGTCCACCGTCTGACACAATTCACTCTGAGCACTCTGGAAAATTTGCAGTCTCCGAAGCGATTTCGTGTTTGACACAGATTGCCAGGACTGCGATCCCGCTCTGTCTGGCAGATGCCATCGGCATACTTTCCGGGGGACTGCTGGCAGCGCTCAGTGTTGGGTACCTTTTCACCAATTTGCCGGATTCATTACAGACTACTCCGCAACTTTTCTCTCAAGGTATCGTTTTTCTACTGATCTACCGGTTGCTTGGACTCTATCCCGGTGTGGGGATGAATCCGATTATCGAACTGAAGCATCTCGTTTCGGGGTCACTGGCCGCTGGGGCAATTCTGATTGCATTGAGCATTGCATTCGGACACTGGGACCTTACGCACGCGGTTTTTCTCGGTACGCTGACCTGTTTCACAGCGGTCATCGTCCCATTGTTGCGTATTTCGGTACGTGGTCTGTTCGCCAATTTCTCATGGTGGGGACAACCTGTGCTGCTGGTGGGCTGTCCTGAATCTGCAGCTCGAGTGATGAAGACCCTGACTCGAAATGCGACCAGCGGATTACGGCCGGTCGGGTTCGTCTGTCCCCCGAATCTGGCTGCAAAGCTGCCGGCATCAACCGGCGGATTTCTGGGAACGTTGGAAGACATCGTTCCATTGGCAGAAAAACATCATATTTTCTGGGTGCTCATCGTTTCCGGAAAGGACCGCGGCGATCAGAACAGCTCCGCCTTTCAGTATTGCCGTTCGATTCCCAATGTGGTTGTCATGCCGGAACTGCAGGAGTTTCCCAGCCTGTGGAACCAGACCCATGATTTTAGCGGCATCATGGGCATTCACCATCAGGAGCGGTTGCTCAACCCCGTCAAACGGATCGGCAAGCGGGCGTTTGATATTCTGGCAGTCTTGCTGGGCTCATTGATTTTATCTCCCTTACTGTTGTTACTGTTGCTGTGCACCTGGATTTGCATCCGGGTAAGTTCTCCCGGTCCTGTGTTCTACTCTCAGAAAAGAGTGGGACGAAATGGACAACACTTTTCCGCATGGAAGCTGCGAACCATGGTTGTGGATGCGGAAGCTGCGCTGGAAAAATATCTTCAGGAACATCCGGAAAAACGGGACGAATGGGACAGGAATCAGAAATTGCAGGATGATCCTCGTGTGATCCCCGGCATTGGAAACTTCTTAAGGATTTCCAGTCTGGATGAACTTCCTCAGTTATGGAATGTGCTCCGAGGTGACATGAGCCTCGTTGGTCCGCGTCCCTTCATGCTCGAACAGACCGAACTTTATGGAGATCAATTGGATCTCTATTACAAGGTGCGGCCAGGGGTGACCGGAATGTGGCAAATTTCCGGACGAAATCACACCACTTTCGAAGAGCGAGCCAATTTCGACGCCTATTATGTTCGAAACTGGTCATTCTGGCTGGACGTGTTTATCCTCGGACGGACCGTAAAAACCGTGCTGTTCCGTGAAGGGGCATTCTGAATTGAATGAGAACACATCGATCAGACTTGCTCATGTTCGGATTGCTCAATCTTCATAAGCCGGCGGGGTGTACTTCTCGCGACGTGGTGACGCGTGTGTCCCGACTGGTGGGGCGCTCGGTCAAAGTGGGGCATGCGGGGACGCTGGACCCGTTGGCAACTGGGGTGCTGGTGGTCTGCGTGGGGCCGGCCACGCGACTGGTGCCACTCATTCATGAGCATCAAAAGAGCTACGAAGCGGAGTTCCTGCTGGGCCGTCGCAGCGAGACCGATGATACTGACGGTCAGGTCGAAGCGGTCCCTGTTCCGGAAGAATTGTCAGCGGACCGGCTGCGTGAACTTCTCCCGGAATTCACCGGTGCGATTCAACAAGTTCCTCCCGCTTATTCCGCTGTCAAAATCAATGGTCAGCGGGCCTATCGGGCAGCCAGACAGGGCCAGGAATTCGAACTCACTGCCCGGGAAGTCCAGGTTTCCAGGCTGGAATTGAATTCGTTTGAACACTCCCCCCTGCGATTTTCGCTCTCCATCGACTGCGGAACGGGAACCTACATTCGCTCTATTGGTCGCGATCTGGCCCGACGACTGCAAACCGCAGCGGTCATGTCCAAGCTGGTGCGCACCCGTGTGGGACCCCTGCATGTCAATGAAGCTGTCGACGTCGATTCACTGACCCGCGAACGGTTGAAAGATTCGCTTATTTCGCCGCTGGTGATGCTCGATCATCTGCAGCAACAGGTCTTGGATGCGGATGCTCTAAAACGTCTGGAATTTGGCCAGACGGTCCCAGTTCCCTCCCACACCGGTCCGTATTCGACATCAGGACCGGTGGTGGTGATTGATGAAACAAGACAATTACGAGCCATTGCCAGCCTGGAAAACGATCGTCTTGTACCGCAAACTGTCTTTAAACTCGCATTGAACTGAGAGCAAGTTGCTCTGGTCTGGGCCTGCGGAGCGCGGTTTCGGCTGATGAAAGGCAACTCGCCGCGTGGCGGAACGCGGTCGATGCGGGGTGAATGCGATCTGAAACGGTCACACGGGCCGATCATCGCGACGCAGGCAGATCCGTTTCACTTATTTTCTTCCTTTGGCATTGATGGGCTGGCGATGCAGGATGGCAATCAGAAATTCACAGTAGAGACGGAACCTGATCCGGAACAACTGGCACTCTTGCAGTTGAATCTGACCAATGGGTTGGGGCCGCGGCTGCAGTCACTGCTGTTAAATTACTTCGGCAATGCACAAGAGATCTTCGCAGCATCCGGATCGGAGTTACTTCAGGTTGAAGGGATCGGTCCGAAGGTCTCGGTTCAGATCACTCGTGGCCGTCAGATGGAAGAAGCGACACGGGAATGGGAAGAGTGCCGCGCCACCGGGACGCAGCTGATTTTTCGTTCCTCTTCCCTTTACCCCGCTTCCCTGCATGAAACGCACGATCCTCCTCCGGTGTTGTACGTGCGAGGGGATTTGCAAGAGCAGGATCTTCTGGCTGTGGGGATTGTCGGAGCCCGGCAGTGTACCCATTATGGACGAACTCAGGCTGCCCGTTTTGCCAGCCAACTGGCACAAGCCGGGGTGACAATCATCAGCGGGCTGGCACGGGGAATTGATGCGGCCGCTCATCGGGGGGCATTGGAAGCACATGGCAGAACCATTGCCGTCTGCGCACCGGGACTGGCGCAAATCTATCCGCCGGAACATCGCGGGCTGGCCGATGAAATCATTCACAGCGGCGCCATCATGACGGAATCCCCGTTGCGTCGAACTGCATTACGAGGTCTGTTTCCTCAACGGAACCGGATCATTGCCGGTCTTTCACTGGGAGTGCTGATTGTGGAGGCGACCCGGCAAAGCGGTGCCTTGCATACCGCCCGGCATGCCATGGAACAGGGACGTGACGTCTTTGCGTTACCGGGTCGGATCGATAGCCCGGCGAGTGCTGGATGTCACGACCTGATCCGGGACGGAGCCATGCTGGTGCGGTCTGTTGATGATATTCTGGAGTCGCTGGGGCCCAGTGTCCGCCCGGTGAACGTGGGTGAAAAAACGGTGGTAGCAGTGGCGCGTGAATTGAACTTGAACGATCAGGAACGCGCGGTCCTGAATCTGATTGATTTTGCACCGACTGCCATCGACACTGTTCTTACAGGGGCGGGCATGGAGTTTTCTCGAGTCCTTTCCACACTCACCGTTCTGGAGATGCGTAAACTGGTTCGACGTCTCCCCGGCAGCTTTGTCGAGCGGATGAACAGTTGAAGCGGTCTGCCCTGGCGTATCGCGAGCCAAGGCTTCAGTCTGCCTCTCCTGGAGCAACTGGCGTGACTCTGGAAACAGAATTGAAGGAGGCAATGTGAGTCTCTCCGAGCGTCTCGGCGCAGCCCACCGCAAGGTTTTGAAGTTCGCCAATGGACGGAAATTCCATCGTCGGACGCTGCCAGGTTCCGAACCGGGCGTGCTGGTTTCTGACCAGTCCAAGCATCCCACCACGTTTCGGATCATGGTTTATGGAGAGGGAGAACTCGTCGAGAAGTCGCTGGATCGACCGGATCAGATTCCCAACCCCCGGCAGGGACAGGTGCTCTGGGTGGATGTCACCGGGTTGGCAAATGCCGATGTGATTGAAGCTATTGGAAATCGCTTCAATCTGCATTCTCTGGCTTTGGAAGATGTCTTGCACATTCACCAGCGGGCCAAGACCGAAGAATATACGGAGACACTTTTCGTGGTCGCGCGAATGCTGTATCCCAATCAGATTCGGCACTCTGAGCAGGTCAGCCTGTTTCTGGGGAAAAACTTCGTGATCACGTTTCAGGAAGACCCGGGAGATTGTTTTAATTCCTTGCGCGAACGTATTCGACAAAAAGGGCGTATCCAGACTCGCAGTGCAGACTATCTGCTCTATGGATTGCTCGATGCCATTATCGATGCCTATTTTCCGCAATTGGAGAGAATTGGGGCGGAACTGGATGAGATCGACGTGCAGATTACCGCGAATCACGGCCGTTACCATCTGGGCAGACTGCATGAAATTCGCCGCGAACTGATCGCTTTGAGAAAGCTGCTCTGGCAACATCGAGACGCCCTCAATGCCCTGGTCCGGCAGGAAAGCGAGTTGATCACGAATGAAACACAAATCTACCTTCGCGACTGTCTGGATCACGTGGTCCAGTTGATGGATGTCTCAGAAAACGACCGTGATTCCTGCATCGGCCTGCAGGATCTTTACCTCACGGAACTGGGACAACGCACCAATGACATCATGCGGGTCCTGACTCTGTTCTCATCGTTGTTCCTGCCGATGACGTTCATCGCAGGCGTCTACGGCATGAACTTTAACACGCAGAGTTCTCCTTATAATTTACCGGAACTGAATTGGTATTACGGCTACCCATTCTCGCTGGCGCTGATGGGACTCACGGGAATCCTGTTGATGGCCTTGTTCTGGTTTCGAGGCTGGTTTCACCGGTAATCCGCGCCAAATCTTTGTACTCTTCAGGGACAGTCTCAAAATGAATTCCCGACCGTACGACGACAACTGGAAGTTGATAGAGCATTTTGCTACCAACTTCCAGCTTCTTCAAACCGGAAGGTGAATTCGGAACTGTTCCTAAACGCGGCACATCGACGAATGCGGGACACCACAGAGCATTTGTCGCGGGCTGATCTCCTCGTCTTCTTCAAGCATTTCTCAGACACAATATTTGCTTTTATGCCTCAGACCGTGATGGACATTCGGAATCTTTCAAAGCTGTACCGGTTGGGAGAGATTGGTACGGGCACTCTCAGCCATGACTTGAATCGCTGGTGGGCCCGCATGCGGGGAAAAGAAGATCCGCATGCTCTGGTCGGGCAAATCAACCGTCGCCATCGTCATGCAGAGTCTGATTTTGTCTGGGCACTCAAAGAGATCAACTTTGAGATTTCCCAAGGTGAGGTGGTCGGAATTATCGGGGCCAATGGAGCGGGGAAATCGACGCTGCTCAAACTGATCTCCCGGATCACCGCACCGACAACCGGCAGTATCCGCACTCGTGGACGTCTGGCCTCGCTGCTGGAAGTGGGAACGGGCATGCATCCAGAAATGACCGCTCGCGAAAACGTGTATCTCAACGGCGCGATTCTCGGCATGAAGCGTCGCGAAATTGCACGAAAATTCGATGACATCATCGAATTCGCAGGCTGTCAGATGTACGTGGAAACCCCGGTAAAACGATTTTCATCCGGCATGCGGGTCCGACTCGGCTTCGCGGTCGCCGCCTTTCTGGACCCGGAGATCCTCATCCTGGATGAAGTGCTGGCTGTGGGGGACGTCGAGTTTCAACGCCAGGCGATTGGCAAGATTCAGGAAATTCAGTCGCACTCCGGCCGGACAATCCTGTATGTCAGCCACAATCTCGCATCCGTTTCTGAGCTTTGTGCCCGAAGTCTTCTGCTGGAAACGGGCTCTCTGAAAATGGATGGCCCCACTGCGGATGTCGTGGAAGCTTATATTCAGCAGCGCAGCGACTCAGACCATCTCAGCTGGCAACGACCGGCCAATTCCCTGACCCACCCGATGATTGTCTCCGCCGGAATTCTGGACCGTACGGAAAATCAGCTGGTCTTTGGTGATCCGCTTAGCCTGGAAGCCGAGATCATCAGTCCTTATTCCGTCCAGATCGCCTTGGAGGTGGTGATTCGAGATGAATGTCAATATCCGATTGCCTACCTTCCCAGTGGGACCCGATTCGGCTCAGAATTCCCCCTGACTGCCAAGACTCCCACGAAGATCCACTGCAGGATTTCTTCGCTCCCGCTGGCCAGGGGGAACTATTCCCTGGACCTGAGTGTCGTGATTCCAGGAGATCGAGTGGTCGACCAGCAGGTCTCCATACTCACTTTTGAAATCCAGAACTCCGATCCCTGCCGCACTGGACATCAGTTTCTTCAGTCCAGCCGTCAGGGATGCGTCCACATTCCCGCCACGTTTGAAGCGTCTTCCTGATCAAGCGTTTTTCCAGACACAGCCTTGCAGGCAGAGCACGATTGCTTTGTCAACGTTCAATGTTTTGTCAACGTGAAACGATTGAATCGAGATGAACTGGATAGAGATGAACGCAAAATCCGACAACAGAGGACGTTCGCGATGACGCATCCCCAAACGAAGCCCTGACAAGGCACTACAGGGCACGGATAATCGCGGCGGCACTTTGACCCATTGCGGTTCTGTTCACGCTCATGGCGACTTTCGAACGCAGACGTTGCGGTTCACGTGTCACGTTGAGTCGGCAGAGTGGATCAGGATGCTTGTAGTTGAGCGTGGCAGGGAGCTCACCATGTTTGAGCGACAAAATACTGCCGGCCAATTCCACGGCACCCGAACCTGCATCGAAGTTGCCGAAATAGCTCTTCAAAGCAGCTACGGGAATCCGATCTGTATCGGTTCCCAGCGATTCGTGGTAGGCACGGGCCTCCACCCAGTCATCCCGGCGAGTACTCTTGCCGTGAGCATTGATATGTCCCAGATCGCGCGGGACAATTCCAGCCTGTCGCATGGCGTTATTCATGGCACAGACTAATCCACGACCGCGGGTTCCATTCTCCTGGCCGCGACCATCACATCCCGCACCAACAGAAAGGACGTCGCAGTAAATCTCCGCGCCTCGGGCGACGGCATGGCTGTAGCGTTCGACGATGAAGACCGCAGCCCCCTCGCCGACAATCGTTCCATCACGGTCACGATCAAACGGGCGGCAGCCCTGCTCCGGATCATTCTGGCGTGAAAGGCTGTCGATCAGGCTGATACGGGCAATGTCGAGAGGATTGATGTTTGAACTGCAGGCGCCCACGATCATGACATCGGCCTGCCCGCGATTAATGCAGCGCATGGCTTCCTGCAGAGCCAGAAGTGCGGAGGCATCCGCGCTGGTAATCGTATTATTGGGACCACGGGCCTCATGTTCGATGGCCACGTGACAGGCGGGCATATTCGGGAGTTGCCTCAACAACCACAACGGAGCGATCTTACCGAGTGTGTCTTCTCCCCACCGCGGATATCCGTCCTGCGGGTTCTCGCTCTGAAAATCCCGGGCAGCATCAGACAACTCGTCTGGCGAGAAGGCGATATGCCCGGCACCGAACTCCACGCCCAGACGGTCCGGGTCCACGTCTCCAGGACATAAACCAGCATCCCGCATCGCCATACTGGCTGCGGAAACCCCCAGCTGAATGTCGCGCGACATGACCTTCAGAAACTTTTTCTGATAGACATAGTGCAACGGGTTGAAATCAACGATCTCCGCTGCGAGCTTGCAGGGCAAATTTTGACTGGCAAATGACTTCAACGGACCAATGCCCGACCGGCCAGCTGACATATTCGTCCAGAAAGCATCCTTGCCAATTCCGACCGGCGAAATCACACCCAGACCGGTGATGACCACACCGGGAGCATTCTTTTCTGCCATGGATGACCTTCACATTCTGATTCCGCAATCCACGTTTGCGACACTGACTGGTATCGGATCTCAAGCCTCACAATCTCAAATTGCAAAGTCGAAATCCCTAAAGTTCACCAATCCTATCGTCTGCGAATTGCTACTGAGACCAATCCTTCCCCCTGGGAGGAGGAGATTTTGATCGCAGTCAGGCCTGTGGCCTGTTTTGGTTTTGATCTGAAATCATCAGATTTCGCGAAGCCTCGACGATCACGGGTTCCATATCACCGCGATTTTTATTTCAGACAACCTCAATGCGCTATCAGGGCTGAGTTTGAGGATGCGTCATAACGAAATGTCCTCCATTGTCGGACTTTGCGTTAAAACCTACCCAAATGTTCGGAGCTGACAAAGCACTCGGCTCGATTCAGATTCTGCACACATTGCGGATTCTGACTCAAGAGGAGTTTGAGGCCTTCACGACTGCTGACTACGTCAGATCTATTTTAGCCAACTTAACTAAGATACCACGAGACTTTTCTCATTTGCAGTTCTTCGACCCCTCGAAAACCTGCGTCATCGCCACATGCTTCACTCTGAGCCTGACCCTCAGGTGTGACGATTCCTAGATAAGATTTACCGGTTTCAGGGGAGAGTGTCAATGATTTTCCAATAAGATTCCAGAATTCCAACATCTCGAAATATTTGAGCATCTAATTGAAAAATAATACCTTACAACAATTATGCTGCTAATTGTACACCATTTTATCGACATTTTCCCCACAAATAAATTGCCCGCAACACGCCTGTTGCCAATAAACTTCATCTCTTCCCGACTCGACGTCGTGAAGTTCCCCCAGTTTCCGCAGACAGGATTTCAATACCTCTCAAGCAAAGATTGCTGAAATGAAACACAAGTGCCGGTTGATGACCTCCCGGCGACGGGATAGGATGAGAGACATTGAAGAATCACAGATCCATTAAGATGACATTGTCAGGGCCGCATGCGTTGCTCTGGGAAAATTTTAGACCACAAATGGCATTGTCAGAGAGAGGGTCACGTCTGAAGATGGAGGATGTTGCAGGTATTTTTGTCTTTACGGGTGCTTTGTCACCTCTGAAAATTCGGATAGACCTTTCGGACAGACTTTAGCGTAAAGTCCGACAATGGACGACATTTCGTTAACATTCGCCCCTGAAGCTAAGCCATAACACGGCACTGGTCCTCCCCCGTACCCGTTCAGTGATTCACAGCAATGTGGCATCACGATAGAATCTCTCGTTACCAACGTCTTCGTCTACATCCGGCGTATCGCCCATGGCTCGTGAAATTTTCCTCGATCAACTCGCCAATGCCCATGAAGCAGTTCAGGCGGCAGTCGCGGAACTGGAAGCCGGGGAACTGGTCTGCCTGCCGGACGAATGTGGATGGAATCTGCTGGGACTCTCGACCCGTGAATCCGCAGTAGCCACCCTGAGCCAGATCGGGCACCTGCACACATCCCGGCAGGTTGTGTCGCTGGCGCATCCATCCGTGGTTTCGGATCTTGTCAGCCATCCGCCGCGTCTGTTCCAGAAACTGTCTGCCCGCTGCTGGCCCGGTCCGGTGGTCTTGCGCGTGGATCTCGCGACCTCCGGAACAAATGGACTGATCAGCCAGTGGCCAGAGGCGGCCCAAACGTGGGGCGTCCTGCAGGACGGGCGCGCGTTTTATTGCCCTGCAGAATCCTTCGCTCAGGAAGTTCTACGTTCCGTTTCGGCACCGGCACTCAGTCTGCTGGGAACAGCTTCCGAAAATCTGGAAACGCTGAAACTGCCTGCTCCCAGTCTGAGAATTCATGCAGCGGCCACACGATTTTCCATGCCTCCCACGATTGTTCGCGCAGGAAAGTCACAATTCACTGTGGAACGCCCCGGTGTCGTCAGCCAGCGGATGCTCACGCGACTGGCGGGCGAGGTCTATCTGTTTGTCTGTACAGGGAACACCTGTCGCAGTCCAATGGCGGAAGCCATTTTTCGAAAAATGCTGGCGAACCATTTACGTTGCCGCGAAGATGAACTGATGGATCATGGTTATGTCGTGATCTCTGCCGGGCTGGCAGCCTATCATGGTGCACCAGCCAGTCCGGAATCGCTGGCGCTACTGCGTCAGGATGGAATTGATTTAAGTTCTCATGAAAGTCAACCAGTTACGGAAGAGTTGCTGCTGCACTGTGACCAGATCTTGACGATGACCCGGAATCATCGTGACGCTGTGTTATCCACCTATCCGGAACTGGCCAATCAGGTGCGATTGCTTTCCCCCCGAGCCGAAGACGTCCCCGATCCCTTTGGGGCCAGCGTGGAAGAATACATCCGGTGCCGGAAAGTGATTATCGATTGTCTGGAACATTTACTGGCGGAAATTGACGCCAACGCTTGAAAAGGAAAACAGAGCATGAAAGTCGCCCTTGCCAGCGACCACCGCGGAGTGCGTGTCAAAGGTCAGATACTGGCACAAATTGAAGAGTTGGGGCATACCGCCCTGGATTTCGGTCCGCTCGATACGAAGAGCGTGGACTACCCCGACTTCGCCCGCAAAGTCGCCGAAGCGGTCTCATCCGGTCTTGTGGATCGAGGCATCCTCGTCTGCGGCACCGGCATGGGGATGTGCATTGCTGCGAATAAATTCTGCGGTGTCCGGGCAGTCACCTGCCACGACGATGTGACCGCCGAATATTCCCGTCGGCACAACAATGCCAATGTGATGTGTCTGTCCGCTGATATGCTGGGCGATCGGCTGCTGGGGCGGATTGTCGAAATCTGGCTGCGCACGGAATTTGAAGGGGGACGCCATCAACGTCGACTCGAAAAAATCGAGCAGTTCGAGTTGAACAATGGCTGCCATCGCGATCCGGACCACTCTATTATCTCTTGCGATCTGAATACCAGTACAACCTCCGCGGCAACTTCCGCACGAGCCTGTTAACACATTCATTTTCATTTCTCCTCCCTGTCAGGAATCCTCCGATTGCGACCGAGGCCCTGCCGGAAAGCACTTTTCCTCTGGAAGAAACGACATGAGTCCTGAAAATTTGAAGTTCGCCAAGACACATGAATGGGTGGCCCTGCAGGGAGACGTGGCCACCATTGGCATCAGCGACTTCGCGGTGAAGGAACTCACGGATGTGGTGCACCTGGAACTTCCCACACCAGGGAAGGTGGTGACTGCCGGTCAGGAAATGGGTGAAATTGAAAGCGTCAAAGCCGTCTCCGACCTCTATGCTCCTCTCAGCGGCGAGATCCTCGAAGTCAATTCCGATCTCTCCAATGATCTTTCGAATTTGTCCGACGACCCGTACGGTGCCGGTTGGCTGGTGAAGCTCCGCATCAAAAACAGCAGCGAACTCGAACGACTGTTCTCTTATGATGCCTATCAGAAAGAATGTCAGTCACATTGAAGAATGGGATGGGCCAGGGATGGGCAGAAGGAAAAAATCTTCCCGCTGCGTATGATTTGTCTCTTCACTTCAAAGCACTGACATATCATGCCGTTTGATGATCTGACGAAATTTCTCCAGGCTGCGGTCGATGCCGGCGAATTAGAGCGGATCACGCTGCCACTCAGCCCAGATCAGGAAATCGCCGCCCTCACGCATCAGATCTGCCGGGAGTTTCAGGCGCAAAGCCCTGTGATCCTGTTTGAACAGCCCACTGGCGGATGTTGTCCGGTGGTCACCAACCTGCTGGGGAGTCGGTCCCGGTTCCTGAAGTTGCTGGATGTCGAGAGCCTCGACGAAGTGATCGAGCGCCTGCGCTGGGTGTTCAGTCCGGTCCCTGCCCATCGAGACCGGAAGTTCGGGCTCAGCCTGTCCGGTCAGACAGATCGTGGAAAATTCGCTCCGCGCAGTATCCGCCGCGGGTTCTCTCAACAAGTTGTGAAACTCGGAAAAGAAATCGATCTCACCCAGTTCCCGGTGCTCCGCAGCTGGTCTGGAGAAAGCGGTCCGATCATCACCGCCGGTCAAGTGATCACGGAGTCATCTACCGGAACCCCGGCATTGGAACAGATGCCGCTGGAGGTTCTGGATGAGCAGACATTGCAACTGCACTGGAATCCGTCCGGGCCCACGTCTCGACACTGGCAGGAACGCTGCCAGGATCAGCGTCAGCTTCCCATGGCCATTTCACTGGGAGGCGATCCGCTTTTGTCGTACGCAGCATCATTACCAATCCCCAGTTGGATCGATCCCTGGTTTTTGACCGGCGTCTTACGAAACGAAGGTTACAATCTGGTTCGCGCGCGGTCCGTCGAATTGAATGTTCCCGCAGAAGCAGAAATGATCCTGGAAGGATATCTCGACGCCACTCCCCCCATCGGAGTGGGGACCTCCGCGGGAGCCAATGGAATCCTGCAACACCACCAGAATCTTCCGCAGTTGAAGCTCACTGCGTTGACGCACCGGGCCAATCCCGTCTTTCCAGCACGCATTCAGGCGCTGGACGTCTCAGAAGAACTGGTCTGCAGTCAACTGACCGAACAACTCCTGCTCGGTATTTTACGTTTGACCCAACCGGCTGCTCTGGATCTGCATCTGCCGGCATGCGGGGGACATCGCGATGCGATTTTCCTGCGCACGTCTGCCACCACCGGTCAGGAAGTCCAGCAATTATTTCATGCCCTCTGCAGCTTGCCGTTCGTTTCACAAACCAGCCTGATTGTGGCTGTCGGCGCCGAGGTCGATCTGCGTGATGAAACAGCGGTCTGGCGTGAAGTCTGCCTGAGTCGATCCAGTTCGCCGCGACCCGCTGCCAGCCTGGAGACAGATCATCGACAACGGTTATTATTGGATGCGACTTCCGCAGCTCAAGGAAAAAATGCAGTTCGTCGTTGTCTGCCGACGCCGGAAATTCTCGATCGGCTGGCCCGCCAGTTCGGGAATTCGAGTTGGGATGGGTTGGAAACTCCGGTTTCTGCACAGACGGGGCTTTCGCCTTTTTGACTTTGGCATCCCGGCCTTGAATCGAGCCGACTTCAGAATCACTCTGACAGAAATTTGAGCGCTGGGCCGGTCACGGCGTTCAGGCTGGTTTTCGTTAATCGCTCTCCCCCGCATACGGATTTATTTTTCAAGTTAACAAAGCATCTCTTTATGACAGAATCCACCATTGCCCCTCAGCAGGGAGTCGATAAATCCGGAGACCGCGTGCGCCGGATGTTCGGCGAGATTTCTCAGCGTTACGACCTGATGAATCATCTGCTCTCCGGCGGGATCGATATCTACTGGCGTTCCTATACCGTGAAGAAGGTTCCCCCGATCGGGACTGCCCCCATTCTCGATGTCTGTACGGGAACGGGTGATCTGGCACTGACTTACTGGAATGCGGGGCAACGGAAGATCCCGGTGTTTGGGACCGACTTCACTCCCGAGATGCTGGAAATCGCCAGAAAAAAATTTTCCAAAGCCATCGGAACGGAAAGGCCGCCGGCGGAAATTGAATTCAGCGAAGCCGACACCCAGCAGCTTCCCTTTCCGGACAATCAGTTTCAGATTGTGTCTGTGGCATTCGGACTCAGAAATGTCAGCGATACCCAGGCTGGTCTGCGGGAGATGGTCCGGGTATGTCAACCGGGTGGCAGCATCGCCGTTTTGGAATTCGCCCAGCCCACACTGCCCGGGCTGGCGGGGATGTATCGCTGGTACTTCAAACATGTGTTACCGCGAGTCGGACAACTGTTCGCCAGGAACCGGGAAGAGGCTTACCATTATCTGCCCGCCTCGGTCTCTGAATTTCCCTGCGGACAGGCTCTCGTGGAGATCATGGGGGACTGCGGCCTGCACAATGTCACCTATACTCCGCTGACTTTCGGTATCGCGGCACTCTATGTGGGCCAGAAAAGCACGAGCCAGAAAACTGCAGGCCAGGAAAGCATGGACCAGGAAAATATGGGGCGGAAAACTGCTCAGTGAGGAAGCCCGGGTGTTTGAGCCCAGACGGGATCGGGAGCGGCATAAGTGACTTCTGCTCGGCTGAGCGGATGCAGCAGCGTCAGCCGAGAAGCGTGCAGACACATCACCTCACCCGCCATCATGGTCTGCGTTTGTCCCATGTTTTGTCCGGGGAGGTAAAGCGGGTCTCCCTGCACCGGAAAACCCAGATGCCACAAGTGAACCCGAATCTGGTTGGTCCGTCCGGTGACGGGAACGGCTTTGAGAAGTGTGGTTTCATCTTCAAAAACGTGCAGCCGTTCAAATCGAGTAGTCGACGGCAAGCCTTCTGCGCAGATGGTGCGTCCGCCACAGGCTCCCGGTTCCGCGGAGAGAGGAGCTTCACAGAGATACTCTTTCCAGGGAACACAGCCCGACGCACGCACCAGATATGTTTTCTGTACGCTGTTCGCTTCAAACTGGGCATGGACAAGTTGCGTGTTCGCGCGTGTTTTACATAAGACCACCACGCCTGTGGTGTTTGCGTCCAGACGATGCGGGGGCCGCAATTTCAGCGGAGCATAAACTTCGTTCAGAATCCATTGCAGCGAATTCCGGTTGAATCGTCCGCACGGATGGCAAGGTAACGGAGCCGGCTTGTTCACAATCACCAGAGCATCGTCTTCATACAGGATTTCAATCTCCGCATTGACGTCCGGTTCGATGGAGGCGATGGACAAATGGGCGAACTGCTCTCCGGGGCGCACGATTCGATCTGCGGGAATCGGTTTTCCATCTTGATGAATGCGACCGGATCGGCAGACCTCCTCCCAATAGACATCGCCCAGATGTGGATGGTTTTGCTGGACGAATTCCAGCAGCGTCAACCCGGCGAATTTTTGCCGCACGTTCAGCGGACGAGGGTTATCATAGGGAACACTTCCAGGCAGAGGAGTGGTCGCACGACGAATCGCGGCCTGCCGTTGAGCGATCAGTTTCGCCTGCTTTTCTTCTGGTGTCTGATAGCAGTGCGGGCAGGTCCGCGGTGGGTCATAGAGTGGAGATTGCTGATCTTCCACGCTGAGCGGTTCCAGACAGGCATAACATTGTCGGGTCGCGGTTGGCTTTAAATCGGGGTCCAGAGCCACACGTTTGTCGAAGACAAAGCATTCTCCCTGATAGTGCTCTCCCCCTACTTCTTCGAAGTATTTCAGGATGCCGCCACTGAGTTGATAAACCTCCCGAAAGCCGGTCTGCTCCAGATATGGACCTGCTTTTTCGCAACGAATCCCTCCCGTGCAGAACATCACCACCGGACGCTTACGCAGATCTTCCGGCAGTCGTTCGATGGCCTCGGGAAAGTCACGGAAGTGATCGACATTGACCGGCACCGCATCCTGAAAAGTCCCGACACGAACTTCGAAGTTGTTCCGCACGTCCAGCAGCACCACGTCCCGTCCCGAATCCATCCAGTCTTTCAACTCCCTCGCACTGATTTTTCGAGATGTCTGCCGGGCAGGTTCGATTCCATCCTGACCAAATGCAATAATCTCCCGCTTGATCTTGACCAGCATTCTTTCGAATGGTTGATCATTGCTGAAACTTTCTTTCACCTCCAGCGGAGCCAGAACAGGATCGCTGCGCAGACAGGTGAGCAAGTCGTCCACGCTGGCCCGCTCTCCAGCCACAAACAGATTGATCCCTTCCGGGCTGAGAAGAATGGTCCCTTTTAACTGCAAATCGCGGCAAAGCGTTCGCAATTCCCGTTGTCGCTGCGGCAGGTTGTCCAGCGGCACAAACAGATAAGCGGCCACGTTCACGATGCGGTCGATCACTTGGGGGACGTGGGGTTCAGAAAATGTTCGCGATTCAGCCAATGGTAAGGTTCCGGGGGCATCACTGTTTGACAATTGGAAATTTGTTGTTGAAGTAAAGTAAGAAACCCTGACAAAACTTGCAGCGAACTTGCCCCCAGAGAGGGAATTTCCACTGCCTGAGAGGTTTTGTTCGTGGCTCTAAAAGTATATTGTTCAATGTTCGGTCTGTCAGCCAGTTGCAGACGAACATCTTTACAGGTGCATTGACCGGGAGAGACACCATGGGACATTTACCCAATCCACTTGAGCATCGTCAGGCTGACCATGAGATTCTGGAATTGTTCCTCAAACGCTGGTCTCCCAGGGCATTGACCGGTGAATCGGTTCCGCAAAGCACGCTGGATCAATTGTTTGAAGCTGCCCGCTGGGCTCCTTCCACTTATAACGAACAGGAATGGCGCTTTCTTTACGGGCACCGCGAGACTGAAAACTGGGCCTCGTTCTTTGATCTGTTGACGGAAGCGAATCAGACCTGGTGTGTGAATGCGGGAGTGCTGATTCTGGTCATCTCCAAGAAAACCTTTGCGAGAAACGGCAAACCCAACCCGGTTCATTCTGTTGATACCGGAATGGCCGTTCAGAATTTGCTGCTGCAGGCGGTCGCCATTCCGGATCTGATCGCCCATGGGATGGCCGGTTTCGATCGCGGCCGCGCCCGGCAAACATTGAACATTCCCGACGACTACGAAATTGAATGTATGATCGCGATCGGACGACCGGGCGATCCCGATCTGTTACCGCCGCCGCTTCGAGAAAATGAAGTGGTCAGCGGCAGAAAGAAGGTCGAAGAATTCGCCCAGCCGGGGAAATTCCAGTTCGAATAGAACGCATTCACCCCTGCATCGACCGCGTTCCACCATGCGGCAAGTTGCGTTTCACCAGTCGAAACGCTCGCAGCGCGGGCACAGGAGAGAGCAACTTGCTCTCGCAGCCTGTTGAAAAACCATGGAATTTCGGCCAGACAGAAATGTCCGGCTCACTTCTTTCAATGATCCAGCAGCTTCTGGTGGCACAGACATTTCTGTCTGTGAGTTTTTCAACAGGATCTCTATCGGGCAGGCGGTGCGTCCTCTGACGCACACACAGACTGCGAACGGCTGGATCACGTCGGGGACCGTTCTTCATGGATTGGATGGTTGCGGTTCGGCCTTTTTGAAACCAGCTTTCAACAGATCTTTATATCCAGCTTTGAGCGGACGAACATCATACCCGTCCTTTCGCAGCCATTCCGCTGCCGTTCTGGCACGCACTCCGACGACGCAATAGGTATACAGGATTTGATTCTTTGGAAGCTTTTGTTTCAGGACGACTGCCTGGGCATCATCGTCCAGATCAATCAGCGGGACCGAGATGGCCCCTGCAATGTGCCCTTCCTTCCATTCAGCAGGTTCGCGCACATCGACCAGGACTCCTTTTTTCTCTTCAATGTTTTTCTTCACAACCGCCAACGATTCTTGAGCCGGAGACTCCGCAGCTGCAGACAAAACGACACAAGAGAGCAGTGCCAATCCACCCCAGGCAGAGAGACCCCTATATTTCCATTTCATAAAATTCACTCTATTTAGAAATCAGGACGAGATAGACTCAATAGCAGAGTTAACATATATTTTGAAAGAGACTTGCTCCCTCTCTTTCACGATACCATACCATACCCCGAGTCATAAAGAGCCCCCAAATGCGCCTGAACGTCCGAACAAAGACACGATGGACTTATCTTCTCTGCTGGACCTGGTTGTGTACAACACTCGGTTGCGGAGGTTCTGCTGAAAAATTTCCCCTGAGCCAGTTGCGGGGAACGGTCACCGTGGAGGGAAAACCGGTCGGCAATGGGACGATTATTATGAATCCGGTCGCTCAAGCGGGGGCGACAGGGAATCCGGGAAAAGGTGCCAGCAGCACCATCGGACCGGACGGGAGTTTTACGATGACCACTTATCAGGATGGCGACGGCGTCATTATTGGAGAAGTGGAAATTACGGCAGCAGCCGATGATCCTGCACAGCAATGGCCAGCGAACTTAAAGGCACCCGTTAACTATACAATCGATCCAGCGGTCCATTCGATTGAGCTTGATATCCAGAAAGACGGTACTGGAAAAATCACGCCGGGCTCGTAATACAGGATGAAAAGCCAGTCCTCAATCAATTGAGGACTGGCTTTTCAATTAGAATAAGTTGCTCAGCCCGGAGCCCGCGCCCGTATTTCGATCGATGAAAGGTGACTCACCACGTGGCGGAATGCAGGGTGATGTGCTCTCTTTGTCCCTTGTTTGTGGGTTTGTGGATTGAGTATTCGCACCAACCCGAAGTTGTGTCTACGATTTTAAAATTCACCCACGGTTTCTCCACCGGCACGAGACCCCAGGGCTCCGCGAGTTTCCCGGGAAATATTCTCGGAGATAAAGCGGACGCTTCCATCCATTATTAAAAACTGCACACCTCCGGTATGTGCGCTCTGGAAACCAGCAAAGCCGTAGGACCCGGTTTTATCATTGAACGTTGTTCCAACCGACCCCATAAAAGCGGCATGTAAATTCTTCGCATCGGGAGACCCCAGACAGAAATATTGTCGGAGTTTCTCGTTATCTGATGCAGACGTGGCATTTCGATATCGCTCTCCGACTCCAACTGTATTGCTGAGTCCATCCAGATATTCGGAAGCTGGCAAACAAAAATTTTGCACGAACGGCCCATTAAAGCGGGCCATCCCTGGGTAGCTGCCATCATCCAGATAGTTGTGATTTTCCGCATTTCCGTTGCCCAGAATCCCTGAAGTCACGACTCCATAATTGCAGGGGGCAATGTTGTCTCCAATGTTGGTTCCATCGTTATTATATTCCGTATAGCGATTCTGATCCGGAGCGGACGGGCAGATCAGAACCGATAACCGTGTCTGACGGGCGAGCAGATTGCCTCCGGAACTCCAAATCAAGCTGTCTGAACCAAAAGTCATCTGGTTATAGAGTGCCGCCTGATCCAGATAAGGCAGCAACATCGCCCCCCAGTGTGTCGATTGCTTATTTTGTGCTGTGGCACCCGTATCTTGTATCAGCACTTTGAAACAGCCTGCTGGGAAGACATTGTATGTCTCGTGGTAATTATGCAACGCGAGACCAACTTGCTTCAAGCCATTTTTGCATTGTGATCGCCGGGCAGCTTCGCGTGCCTGCTGAACAGCTGGCAACAGTAACGCAATTAAAACTGCAATAATAGCAATCACGACAAGCAGCTCGATCAATGTAAATGCTTGTCGAGCCGGAGGGAGCCTGCGCATCACCGTACTCCTGTAAAAATTTAAATTAATAAATGGATGATCCATCTTTAAATGAAGCTGGCATCAGACAGAATGATGAAGCCCGCCATTGGGATTAATATTCGCCAATCACTTCTCCACCATTTTTTGTGCCTAATGCACCCCAGACCCCATAAGGGCTGGCCCCTCCGGTCACCTGAGCTGCACCAAGGTTGCCAGTATTAATATTCTCGGAGATAAAGCGGACTGCGCCGTCCGCCATCACAACATGAACTCCCCCGGTGTGGTAACTCTGGGCACTGATGACTCCCCAATTGTCGCCCCATTGATCACTCATGCACGAGGGGCTGTTCGGTGGTAATACGGTGTTAAATGCAACATGTGGCACCTGCCCGTTATGCCATAAGGAACCTAATCCACGGCTTGTCTGCAGCGTGTTCGGGGCGACAATTTGCCCTCCTGAAGCAGTTGCCAGACAGGCAGAGGGATTTGTATCGAGTCCTGAGATGCTTTGGACGCCGAACCCTTTAATGGATGTGCTTGACTGGCCTTTGCATTTTTCGCCAAGCATTACCGTATTACTGGACCCATCGACAATATCTCGCAGGCGTGTCGAAGAAATATATCCAAACATACCTCGAACATTTGTTGAGGTATACATGTTGTTCATCGTATCGCCGATACACATGCCATAGTCACGCTGGCCCTTATAGAATCCGTTTCCGTTATAAAACAAACCCATGGGTGACGAGGGGCAGAGAAACGCCGACAACTTCACGCCCCAGGCAAAGTAAGGGAGGTCCCGTCCCGTTCCGAACGCTTCAACCCCGTCAGCGCAAGAAGCGCCCAGACCGGGGGATTGTGCATTGGTCGTACGAACAGAAAGCTGGTTATAAAGCGGAGCCTGATCGAGATAGGGCAGAAGAAACACAAAGCCATTGATGTTGTTTTTGTTTCTGCAGAAGCTGCCGACGTCATCGCCTGTTCCACCGCGCGCCCAGGGGAACATTCCCATGGTGTCGTGATAGTTATGCAATGCCAAGCCCAGCTGCTTGAGATTATTTTTGCACTGAGCGCGTCGAGCAGCTTCGCGAGCTTGCTGGACTGCAGGGAGAAGTAGTGCGATCAGCACCGCAA
>Ga0182738_1000694_pt1 | contig 45051 bp, 44 predicted proteins | sample eDN5th30CBELigMG_FD_128876 | JGI IMG/M metagenome (GOLD analysis project Ga0182738, IMG submission 128876) | Enriched Miracle-Growth compost microbial communities from Emeryville, California, USA - eDNA 5th pass 30_C BE-Lig MG (version 2)... ... | reverse complement strand
TCCGTGTATTGAACGCAACGCATTGGCAGCCGTCAAGGCAATCAATGCCGCCCGTATGGCGATGAGTGGCGATGGAAGCCATTATGTAAGCCTGGACAAGGTTATCAAGACGATGCGTGAAACAGGCGCTGACATGAAGACCAAGTACAAGGAAACATCGCGTGGCGGCCTCGCCGTCAATATTATTGAATGTTGATTATCTGGCCGTATGATATTCCACCATACGCTGATCGCCCGCCAGCCACAGCAAGCCAGACAGCGAGGGCAATCTTCTACTCTATCCCCAACACGCCGAAAGGCTTGGTTGGCATCCCCTTCGGCAACTTCCGCTGCCATGATGTCCGCTACATTTGAACAGCTAGATCGGCATCGCCTGCTTGACGTGGATGTTATGGACCTTACGTCTGGCATGTGCACATAAGCGAAAAATCGCTTTGAGAGGCTTGAGCTAATAACTGAGAAAACCATAAACAAAGGATTATTTATTCTTTTGTTTAAGCGCTCCGATTCAGGATACTTGTTCCTCTGACATCTTCCACAATTATCGCCGCAGTGTTCAGTGCGCGCATGCCGAAGATGTATTTGGAGGAATTTATGCAGACTGCATCCGCGCATGTGCGTGAACAGAACAACCGGCCGCAACGCGCCTCTTATGCGAATGGGGCCGGTCCCGGTCAGCGATTCGAAATCAGCAGGCTTTCCGGCCCGTTAGGGGCGGTCATTACGGGCCTGGATCTATCCAGCCCGCTGAGCGAGAATGATTTCGACCGCATTCATGCCGCCCATCTTGATCATCATTTATTGATTTTCCGCGATCAGCGGATTACCCCGCAACAGCACATAGACTTTAGCCGCCGCTTCGGCAAGCTCATGATTCATGTGTTGCATCAGTTTCATCTGCCAGGCCATCCGGAGATCCTGACAGTATCCAATGTCATCGAAAATGGCAAACCCATAGGGTTGGGCGATGCGGGCAAGTATTGGCATTCCGATATCTCCTACAAAGAGCTTCCCAGCCTGGGGTCGCTGCTTCATGCCCAGGAACTGCCTGAAATCGGCGGCGATACATTATTCGCGAATATGCATCTTGCCTGGGATACGCTGCCTGTTCATCTACGAAAAGTGGTGGCGGGGCGCAACGCCGTGCATTCCTATCTGGCCAAGTATGCGGCGCTTCAGGAGCAAGGCAATTGGCGCCCCAACCTGAATGCCGAGCAATTGGCGTTTGTGAAGGAAGTGACGCATCCAGTGGTGCGAACGCATCCAGAGACGGGGCGCAAGGCGCTCTTTGTCAGCGAAGGGTTTACGACACGCATTGAAGGCCTTGCAGAGGATGAAAGCCGACAGGTGCTCGATGAGATCTTTGCGCACAGCATACGCCCGGAGCATGTCTATCGGCATCATTGGCAGCCGCATGATCTCGTCTTCTGGGATAACCGATCTCTTATCCATCTGGCGGCAGGGTGCCCGCCGCATCTACGCAGAACGCTGTATCGAACCACCGTGGAGGGTGACAAGCCCTTCTAGGCAAAGTCGATTCGTGTGTGTGGTGCTTGCCAGATTGTCGCGCACGACTGTTTGTCTCAGGCCAACATCTATATCTCAGAAATACTCTCTCCATTAAAGGTTTTATTTGATTATGAAAGCCGCGCAACTACCCAAGTCCACCATCGTTGATGACATCAACCAGCCTGAGCGCGCCAGACCCGTTCTGGCGGGCGGCCCCAAGCAAATCGCCGGTGCCGCCGCCTTGGCGCTGTCATTGCTTGCCGGGTTCATGCCAGCCGCCCAGGCCGCGGAACAACTGCGCATCGCCGAACAGTTTGGCATTGTCTATCTCTTGCTCAACGTTGCCAGAGATCAGGGGCTGATTGAAAAGCAGGGCAAGCAGGCAGGGATAGACATAGAGGTGCAATGGATCAAGTTGTCGGGAGGCAGCGCGGTCAATAATGCCATGTTGTCTGACTCCATTGATATCGCCGCTGCGGGCGTGGGGCCGTTGCTGACTATATGGGATAGGACGCGGGGCAAGCAGGATGTGCGAGGTATTGCCTCTTTGGGCAATTTGCCCACATATCTGGTGACGAATAATCCCAAGGTACAAACGATTGCGGATTTCGGTCCGAATGACCGTATTGCGCTTCCAGCGGTTGGTGTCTCTGTCCAGGCTAGATACCTGCAAATGGCAGCCGCCAGATTATGGGGACAAGACCAGTACAACAAGCTGGACAAGATTACTGTGGCCTTGCCCCATCCCGATGCGGCGGCGGCCATCATTTCGGGTGGCACTGAAATAACGGGCCACTTCGCCAACCCGCCTTATCAGAACCAGGAGCTGGCCCAGAACCCTAATGCGCGCAAGATCTTGACATCTTATGACGTGCTGGGCGGGCCTGGTTCCTCGACGGTGCTGTTTTCCACGGCCCGGTTCCGTGATGAGCATCGCAAGGTCTACGATGCTTTTGTCGATGCTTTGCAGGATGCGGAAAAGTTTGTTGGCGCGAACCCTGAGGAAGCCGCCGATATTTATATTCGCACCACTGGCGCCAAGATCGATCGAGACTTCCTTATAAAGATCATCAAGGACCCGGATATTCAGTACAAGACTACGCCGCAAAATACTTATGCGCTTGCTGAATTCATGCATAAGGTCGGTGCGATCAAGAACTTGCCTGCATCCTGGAAAGACTATTTCTTTGAGGATGCGCGAACGAAAGGGGGAAGCTGATGGCGATAGCTCAAGCGCGCTTTAGCAGTGATGCGTTATTGCAAGTCCGCAATTTGACGCTCGAGTACGCAACGTCCGCCAGTATCGTCAGGGCCATACAGCGGGTTAGCTTTGAAGTCGACGCCAATGACCGTTTTGTGCTGCTGGGCCCTTCCGGTTGCGGAAAGTCCAGCCTGCTCAAAGCCGTGGGCGGTTTTATTCGGCCAAGTGAAGGGGAAATTCGACTGGCGGGAGATCTGGTGAGCAGCCCAGGGCCGGATCGGATTGTGGTCTTTCAAGAGTTCGATCAGTTGCCACCCTGGAAGACGGTGCGCCAGAACGTCGCCTTTCCGCTGCTGGCTTCTCGCACATTAGACCGCAAGAGCGCCTACGAACGAGCAGATCACTATATTGAAAAGGTCGGTCTGATCCAGTTTGCGAATAGCTATCCGCATGCCTTATCGGGAGGGATGAAACAGCGCGTTGCGATCGCAAGGGCGCTGGCCATGCAGCCCAAGATACTGCTGATGGACGAGCCATTCGCCGCGCTGGATGCGCTGACGCGACGCCGCATGCAGGAAGAGCTCATGGCTCTATGGGAGGATGTCGGCTTTACGTTGCTGTTCGTGACGCATTCCATCGAGGAGGCGTTGATCGTGGGCAATCGAATCCTGTTGCTTTCTCCGCACCCTGGACGCGTGCGCGCGGAAATCAATGCGCATCATTTTGACTTTCACGATCAGGCGGGTGTCGAGTTTCAGGCGGCCAGCCAGCGTATCCATGACTTGCTTTTTGGCGCGAGCCCTGGGCAGCCCGACCGGATGCGCAGTGCGGCTTGAAACTGCCTCGATAAGCGTCGCGTGGGGGCGAGTGGCTAATTTCCTATCCTGCGCCTATATCATTCTGAAGTGTATTAGTCATGTCTCGTCCTGAATATGAAATGGCGCTCGCGCCACTCGATGATCAGCCCCTGGAGCGCAGACTGCCGCCGCTTTCGCGTCTTTGGCGGCAAGACTGGGTGCGCAAGGCGGTTATTTTGCTCATTCTCGCATGCCTATGGGAAGTGCTGGCACGCATCCAGGCCAACGACCTGCTTCTTCCCGGTGTGCTTCAAACCCTTTCCGCCTTATTCGAAACGGCAGCCAGCGGTGAGCTGGGAGCACGGGTTTGGGTGTCGTTGTCGGTGTTGGTGCAGGCCTATGTGCTTGGCATCGTCATCGCTTTTGCCTTTACGTCGCTTGCGATATCGACGCAGCTTGGACGAGATCTGCTCTCCACATTGACCTCAATGTTCAACCCCTTGCCAGCGATTGCGCTATTGCCTTTGGCACTGCTCTGGTTTGGATTGGGCAAGGGCAGCCTGATATTCGTTATCATCCATTCGGTTCTATGGCCACTGGCACTGAATACCTATTCGGGGTTTCTCTCCGTGTCGCCCACACTACGGATGGCTGGCCGAAACTACGGCCTTAATGGCTTGCGCTACGTGGCTCAAATACTGATTCCGGCTGCGTTGCCATCCATCCTTTCGGGCTTGAAAATATCCTGGGCATTTGCCTGGCGTACGCTCATCGCGGCCGAATTGGTGTTTGGATCGTCAGGCGGGGATGGCGGGCTGGGCTGGTATATCTTTCAGAACCGGAATGAACTCTACACGGATCGCGTGTTCGCGGGGCTGATCGCTGTTGTCGTAATAGGGCTATTGGTAGAGGGCTTGCTGTTCAATACCTTGGAACGCATTACCGTCAAGCGCTGGGGAGTGAGTACATCGTAGCTCGATATGGTTAACGAGATAGAAGGCTTCAATCATCGATTGCATCGGTACTCAGTAAGCGTACGTTGGCTCAATTCAAGGCCGTTCTTAAAGCTGTGTGAGCCGCTCCTTTCAGGCATTGGCGCATCGGCTTTGCTCGCGGGCATTGTTTCTCTTTTTCAGTGATCACCAGATATTCTGAGTGTCTTGATCAGCAATTTATAAAGCCTGTCCACCGCTTCGGATCCCTGAGACGCGCGGCTTCTATATGCCGAAACCTCCATCGGCTCAAGTGGCCCCAAGCGATGGCTGCTACCGAGAACCTGCAAATGGGGAGGCGCGCTGCATTGTGTGAGCACTGCGACAGCAAGCCCACTTTCAACGGCGGCAATTTGTCCGGCAAGGCTGGAGCTGTTATAGACGATTTTGTACTGGCGTCCCTGCAGCGCCAAGGACTTGATGGCGCTACGTTTCGCAAGGCTGCTATCTTCATAAACAGCTATAGGTAGCGGGTCTCGCCTCCAGACTTCAAACTGAGGCGATCCGACCCAGACCACCGGCTCATAGAACAGAAAGGCTCCCTGCCTGGGGTGATCTCGAGAAACCAGCGCCAGGTCCAGCTCATCGCGCTCAACGCGTGGAATCAAGGCGGTCGATTGCTCACAGCTCAGTTCAATCTCCACACCACCATGGCTGGGAGCAAATCGTTTCAGAACAGGAGTGAGGTATTTGGCGGCATAGTCGTCGGGTACGCCAAGCCGGATCCGTCCTGTTAACTCGTGGCCATGAAATGCCACTTGTGTTTCAGCATGCAGATCCAGTATGCGGCGGGCGTAGCCCAATAACTTTTGACCTTCTGGCGTGAGCTGGTGCTGGCGCGGGCCTCGTAACAGCAATTGGCAGCCGAGGGCGGATTCCAGCTTCTTTAGCTGCATGCTTAACGCCGACTGAGATCGGTGTGCTATTGGCGCAGCAGCTGACAGCGAACCGGAATCCACGATCGCAATAAAGCATTTGAGCCAATCGATCTGAAGATCTTGGGGTGTCATCAAAACGCGTCTATCTATTAGGTTATCGAATGACTGCTAGATGAATTATGCGCTTTTCTGGGTATTGAATACAGTGCATAGTAACAACTACTTGAATAAGCAAGGAACAAGAGGTTCAGAAAATGGCAAGCGCCAACGCTGAGCTGCATCAGCTCGATAAATCACTGATCTGGTCTGGATTCAAGCAGCTGGCACCGATTTCTCTTTTCGTAACTGTCTTTGGGGCGGCATTCGGCCTGGCTGCTGTGCAGGCTGGACTCGACAGCACTATCACTGTCGCCATGAGCACACTGGTGTTTGCGGGTGCGGCCCAATTTGCCGCTCTGGATCTGTGGGGCCCCCACATACCGCTATTCACCATGATGATTACCGTTTTTGCAATCAATGCGCGGCATCTCTTGATGGGTGCCACGTTGTATCCCTGGTTGAGCCGACTGCCAGCAGCAAGGCGATATGGCGTAATGCTGCTGGCATCCGATGCGAACTGGGCGATGTCCATGCAGGCGTTCAGCCGTGGCAAGCCCGGTCTTGGCCTGCTGTTCGGAGGTGGCCTGGCGCTGTGGATTTTCTGGGTGTTTGGAACGTGGATCGGAACTTACTTCGGCAATGCGATTCGTGACCCTAAGGGTCTGGGCCTGGACATGGTCATGGGATGCTTTTTACTTGCCATGGTGGTTGGTGGTGACAAGAGCATGCGCATGCTGTTCATTTGGGTTGTCGCAGGCCTTTCATCTCTGCTGGCTTACTGGTATTTGCCCGAAAACAGCCACGTTGTTGTGGGCGCCTTGGCAGGAGGTATTGCCGGCACAGTGCTTGGAGATACGAAGCAATGAATATCGACGTTACTGGAATGGGCTCGTTGACTGTTGTGTTGATCATGGCAGTCGTGACCTTGGCAACCAGATGGGGTGGCGTTTACGTAATGTCATTTGTGCCTCTGAGCGCTCCCATAACACGCTTCATCCAGGCAATGTCCGGCTCGGTGCTTGTCGCCCTTCTGGCGCCACTGGCCGCCACTGGTGATAGCGAGGCCAGGATTGCATTACTGACAACGGCAGTCATCATGCTGATCTTGAAAAGACCTTTACCCGCTATAGCCTGTGGCATACTGGCTGCCGCCTTGATGCGGCAACTGTAGCGGGCTTGCATAAGCAGTCTCTGTTTGATAGATCTGCCGAGCGTGAGAAAGTATCCTAAAACCGCAGTTGTGGTGCCGGATATTGGCACTGCGGTTTAGTGACAATATTCACCAGGCGCTGGCACATTCCGCAGCGATCTGCGCAATCGACATGCCCAGGGTGGCGTAGTCATCCGGAAAGAAAACCGCATGGTAACTGGCTGTCGGCGCCTTCGGTTTTGTGCGGAGCTGGGAGATCTTTTTCTTTCGTCTTGCTGGTTCAAAATACCGCACGGGTAGGCATGCAATCCCCACCCCTGCCTCTACCAGTCCGCCCAGGGCAGCCAGGCTATTGCTACCAAAAACATGCTTTGTTTCAATCCCAAGAGATGTGAACTGGGCACGTGTAAGCTCTGTGAGGCCGGAGCCTGCAGTCTGTTCGATCAATGGTAAACAGGCAATTTCGGGCAGCGCTACTTGGCGGCCCTCAGGAAATGTTCCTGGACTTGCGAACCATCCGTACTGGACTGACTGTATCTTGATGGAGGTCAGGGAGCTATCTACATAGAAATCTTGTATGAATGCAATGTCGAGCGATCCCGCCAGCAGCTTTTCCTTGAGTGTCGACGATACGTCAACCTCAGGATGTAGCTTTAGCATTGGATAGGTCTTTCTTAATGTGGAGGCAAAAGACCCGAACCACGTGAGTGCTGTCAGCTCGGTGACCCCGATGCGTAGGGTTCGGTCCAGCTTGTTCGCTGGAGCCTGCATTGCCAGGAGGCCATCAAGCGAAGCCAGCACTCGCTGGGCTTTTATGTATACCGTTTCTCCATGAGGGGTGAGAGTAAGCCGATTTCCTTTACGATCAAACAACGGCGAGGCAGTAAGTTGTTCAAGGCTCTGTATTCGTTTGCTTAGCGCAGACTGGCTCACAAAAAGCTTGAGTGCGGCGTTTTGCAATGTACCCAGGCGCGCTGTCCAGTAGAATGCTTCGATTTCCTTTACGCTGATCATGTGTTGGATCCTGGAGCTTTCGAGCTAGGCATGAGAAATAGGTGAAACCGATTGCCGCTTGCTAAAGTCGCACAGCGTTTTCGCCAGTGCTATGACATTGCGTTTCCATGCTGGAACGTTGCCTTGCGGTGTGAGCATTACGTAATTGATTGCAGGAATTTTCGGCTCCAGTCGCACACGCACGATCTTTTGATCAGTCAGAAGTTCCTCGGCTAGCGCAATGGGCAGGCATGCCATTCCTACGCCTTCTGCAAGCAAATCCAGCCACTTTGTCGTGCTATTGCATGAAACGACAAATCGTGGTGTGACTGAATTATTCTGAAGCCATTCGTTTAAAACCTCTCCTGACCGCGTGCCGGTTCCTTTGGTCAATAAGGTTGCATCGCTCAGCTCACGCAGGGATAAGCTGGCTGCCCCCGGGTGAACTCTTGAGCTGCAATACCAATTGATTTCCATTCGACCCATCCAGACCTTGTTGAACGAGGCCTGATTCGTGCTGTCAGGCACTACGATCAGGTCCAGGTCGCCAGATTGGAGCAATCGATGTAAGTCACTGCTTGATTCAACCGTCGTAGCCGCCTTTACCTCAGGAAACTCTGATTGAAGCGCTAGAAGAAAGCGTTGCAGCCATGTCAGGGCTGTAATTTCCGTTACGCCTAGTCGCAGGTGTTGTATCGGTTGCGGCTCACGCACCAATCCCTGATACATCGCATCGCGATCCCGAAGAATTGCTCGGCAGCGCATGAGCACATCAGCCCCGTCTAGCGTAAGCAAGGAGCGGCGGCCTGCCCGCTCCAGAAGCTCATTGCTGAAATGATTTTCAAATTCAGAGATATGCCTGGAAACGGCGGATTGTGCAATGCCTAGGCTCCGCCCTGCCTGCTCAAAAGTACCTGAGTCGGCAAGGGCGACAAATGACTCTAGTTGTTTGAAAGTGATCATGGGGTCTTTTGCATGATTGGGGTGGAGCGGGAGCGTCTGGAGATTCAGGCTTGATTCATATCACAAATTCGAGGCCATGATTCAAAAGATATCTCGATTATTACTGAAACGCTCTGTGGATGTCGGATTCATCGCTTGCTGTGATATCGGCCCTTAGCCCCTTAGTACACGGAATTTGCTTCGCTTTGCCTAATCGAGCCCATGGTGTATGGCCATGATGTCCAGATCAAATCATCTCGAAAACTATACGATAAGCATCTAAAAATATCTGTTTTTTTGCGCGTATTCACGAATGGGTGGGCTTCACAAGGTAAGTCACAGTATCGCTGTCGAAAGGCACGGCAGGCTGCTTGTTTGATAGAGCAGCATTTCATAACAACTGACGGCACTGGGAGATAACTATGAGGTTCAATCGAGTTCAACGTGCATTGGCTATTGCAAGCATCGCGGCTTTCGGGCTAATCCCCTTTGCGCATGCCGAGCCCCTGACAGGCACGCTCAAGAAGATATCCGAAACCGGAACCATGACAATTGGGATACGACAGGCGCTTCTGCCGTTTTCGTATTACGACAATGAGCAGAAAGTCGTAGGGTATTCCGCTGATCTTTGCCGTTATGTCATTCGGGCTATCCAAGAGCGCCTGGAGCTTAAAGAGCTGAAGGTTGCTCAGATGGCTGTTACCTCTGCGACACGCATACCGCTTTTGAGTAATGGGTCGATCGATATGGAATGCGGCGCAACGACGAACAATGTCGAGCGTGCGAAGCAGATTTCTTTCTCCGTCACACACTTCGTGACTTCGAATACTTTTGTCTCCAAGAAAAAGAATGGCTACGCAACGCTGGAAGACCTGAAAGGGAAAAGCGTGGCATCAGTAGCGGGAACTTCGAATATCCGGGAGTTACAGGAGCTGAACGGTGCGCGGAACCTGAATATAAAAGTCATTCCAGTCAAGGATCACGCCGAAGCATTTCTTATGGTTCAGACAGATCGTGCTGCTGCGTTCGTGATGGATGATGTAATTCTCGCCGGATTTGTCAGCAACGCCAAGAACCCCGCGGACTATGAAATTTCCGACGAAGTTCTGTCTGTCCAGCCGTATGGCTTTATGGTCCGAAAAGGTGACCCAGCATTCAAAAAGACAGTCGACGACGCACTGTCGTCCGTCTTCAAGAGCAAAGAGATGGCTTCCATCTATGCCAAATGGTTTGAAAGCCCCATTCCTCCGTCTGGCAATAACCTGAACATGCCGATGAGCGAGGCGCTGAGACGAGTACTGATCAATCCAACAGATAGTCCAGACCCTGCTGCCTATCTGGTTCAGTGAACGGAAATTGGACGGAAGGTGGCTGACGATGGGCTACAACTGGGACTGGAATGTTTTCCTGCAGAAAACGCCTGATGGTAGCGAAACGTACTTAAGTTTCCTGCTCACAGGAGCCATGTGGACGCTTGCGGTCTCACTGGCCTCACTTGCGATTGCAATCGTGTTCGGGACCTTTGTGGGCGTAATGCAGACGCTGCCTGGCCGGAAGGCCCGGCTGGCAGCAAGGGTATATGTTGAAGTGTTTCGCAATATCCCTTTGCTGGTGCAGATGTTCGTATGGTATTTCGTAGTTCCCGAACTGTTGCCGGATGCCGCGGGACAACTGGTCAAGCAGTGGGATCATTCCTTGTTTTTCTCTGTAGTACTTTGCCTGGGTTTATATACCTCGCCGCGTATTGCAGAGCAGTTGCGATCTGCATTGTCGAGCCTGGGCCGTGGGCAGCAGATGGCAGGAAAGGCATTGGGTATGAGCACAACCCAAACTTATCGAATAGTGCTGTTGCCGATGTCTTTTCGTATCATCCTGCCCCCATTGACCTCTGAATTTCTTGGTGTGATTAAGAACAGCGCGATTGCTTCTGTGCTGGGATTGATTGAACTCACTGGGGCCGCACGCACAATGCAAGAGTTCACTTTTCAGGCGTTTGAGGCATTTGCCGGCGCCACGCTTATTTACTTCCTGATCAACATTATTGTTGTCCGATTCATGAAAAGGTTGGAGCGCATAAGTGCCATCCCTGGCTATACAGCCATGCAAGGCGGATCAGCAGCCAACGGGAAGAACTGAAAATGTTATTCGATATCGACTGGCAGGTAATAGCCGACGCTCTTCCTTTTCTTATCTTCAAGGGGCTCTGGTTTTCAATTCGATTGACCCTTGTGGCTACAGTGGGAGGCATGGCGCTGGGAACAATCCTCGCACTGATGCGCCTATCGAGCGTGCGCCCACTCTCGGCTGGGGCTGAGGCCTATGTCAATGGGATTCGCTCTATTCCTTTGCTGATGGTGATCTTCTGGTTCTTCTTTCTCATTCCAGTGGCAGCCCAAATGATAGTGGGATCGGATACGCCGGTTCATGTCGATCCGTTTTTGCTGTCTGTGATTACCTTCACCTTATTTGAGGCAGCCTATTTCTGTGAAATCGTGCGCAGCGGCATAGGCGCGATTTCCAACGGGCAAGTCAACGCAGCAAAGGCCATGGGCATGACATATCGCCAAACCATGACTGTGGTCGTGTTGCCGCAGGCTTTCCGGATCATGACGCCTATGGCGCTGACTCAAATGATCATTCTGTTTCAGGATACGTCGTTGGTCTACGTGCTCTCGATTACGGATTTTCTCGGCGCGGCCGGCGTGGTTGCCAGGCGTACAGGAAGACTGGTGGAGATGTACTTGTTCGCCGCTGCAGTCTATTTCTTCATCTGCTTCTTCCTGTCGACTGTGGTTCGACGTATTGAGCAAAGACTGGCGATCATTCGATGAACAACAGTATTTCCCAGCGTTCTGTACTGGTAATTGGCGCAGGCATCATCGGGCTGTCTGTAGCCTTGCGGTTGCAGCTTGATGGCTACGACGTAACCATTGTGGATGCTCAGGAGCCCATGAAGGGGTGCTCGGCCGGAAATGCGGGCTGCCTTTCCGAGGCTAATATTTTTCCACCGATGACTCCCGAGATACTGCTTCAGGTGCCAAAGTTGCTGCTCTCCAGTGACGGCCCCTTGATCATACGCCCTTCATATGTAGCTCAAATGATGCCCTGGCTGGGGCTTGCTGCCAAGGCTTTGCGTGCATCCGAAAGGGAGCGAATTATCTCTGCCATGGCTTCTATAACTTCTCGCGCTATTGCGAGTTTTGATGATCTTGTGGCTGCCAGTGGTGCGAGCGATTTGCTGGCAGCTCAGGGCTTGCTGGTTGCATTCAAGTCGGCGACGTCACTTGAATCACGGGCACAGCGACTGCCAGTCTGGAAGCAATATGGCATTCAGGTCGAAAGATTGGGTGCTTCGGATACGCGCGATCTGGCTCCTGCACTTCATGAGGAAATGGCTGGAGGGCTCTTTTTCTCGCGATCCGGGCAATGCAAGGAACCATACCTGCTTGGCATTCGATACCTTGAGCGTCTGACGCGTGGCGGTGGAAAGCTGATACGTGCAAAGGTGATTTCAGTGGCGCGAGATTCCGAAGGGCGTGCAAAGTTGGTGACAACGGGAGGGGAGCTGTCGGCAGGACATATTGTTGTATGTGCTGGCTATCAGTCCAAGGCACTCCTACAGAGCCTGGGGCAGCACGTACCTCTTGCATCAGAGCGAGGCTATCACCTGATGCTTCCGGACGCTGGAATTGGCCTGAATCTTCCTGTGATATTTGGCGAGCCCTATTTTGCAGCCACACCGATGCTGAATGGAATTCGCTTGGCCGGAACCGCCGAGTTTGCTCGATTCGATGCCCCCGCAAATCTTGGACGAGCAAGGATGCTTTATCGGCAGGCGCGCAGCTATTTACCTGGCATTTCGGACGCGAATGCTTATTCATGGTTGGGGGTGCGCCCAACATTTCCTGATGGAATGCCGGCTATCGGCGTTGTGGATGCCTGGCCTGAAGTGCTGTATGCCTTTGGGCATTCGCATAACGGGCTGACTCTGTCGGCTATTACAGCAAAGTGTATTTCGGCATTGATGTCAGACAGCCCGATCGACATACCCATTCACGAAATGTCCCTAAGGCGGTTTCAGAAGACATTAAGCCGATAGTTAGTTTGCGTTAGGCGTTATGGAGGCGTTACGCGCGCCATGGAAAATTTTCCGATGATAAAGATAGACGAAGTATCAAAGTGGTATGGCTCATTCGCTGTCCTGACCGATTGTTCCCTGAGCGTAAGCAAGGGTGAGGTCGTGGTGGTGTGTGGACCTTCCGGATCTGGAAAGTCCACGCTCATCAAGACGGTCAATGCACTGGAGCCATTCCAGCGCGGGGATATCGTCGTAGATGGTATTTCCCTAAGAGACGGAAACACCGATATTGCCAGGCTTCGCTCGAAGGTCGGCATGGTCTTTCAGAACTTCGAACTGTTCCCTCACTTGTCGGTCATGGAGAACCTTACTGTTGCGCAAATCAAGGTACTTGGACGATCGCAGGAAGAAGCGCATGCAAAAGGCCTGAAGTATCTGGAGAGAGTAGGCCTCAAGAGCCAGTCGGAGAAGTATCCCGGTCAATTATCCGGGGGCCAGCAGCAGCGAGTGGCAATTGCCAGGGCGCTGTCCATGGATCCTGTATGCATGTTGTTTGATGAGCCGACTTCGGCGCTGGATCCCGAGATGATCACCGAGGTTCTGGATGTGATGGTCGGGCTTGCACAGGATGGCATGACGATGATGTGTGTGACACATGAAATGAGTTTTGCACGCAAGGTCGCAGATCGAGTGGTATTCATGGATCAAGGGCGAATCGTTGAGGACTGCAGCAGTAATGATTTTTTCAGCAACATTGACAACCGTTCGGAACGTGCCCGGCATTTTCTTTCCAAGATACTGCGGCACCACGAAGATTGATTATTTCAGGCAGGAGTTACAAACATGAGTCATACGCGCTCAAACGAGGCAATGGTCGTACAACTGAACCATTTTGTAGATGAGCAGACGGGAGCCGTCGTTCCCCCCATCCATCCGGCCACGACATACGCCCGTGATGAGAACTATGAGCTGATTGGCGGCATCCGATATGGCCGCTATGGCAATCCGGCATGGACTCAGGTCGAAGAGATGGTTGCCAAGCTGGACAGCGGCCGTGAAGCAAAAGTATTTGGATCGGGCTTGGCAGCTACAACTGCCATCTTGGAGACGATCAAGGCCGGCCAGCATGTTCTGGCCCCGCAAGTGATGTATCACGGTGCGCAGAAGTGGATGCGACGCATTGCGGAACGGCGGGGCATTGAATTGAGCTTCTTTGATCAGGCGGACCCTGGCGCTCTGCGTCGAGCAATACAAAAGAATACTGCATTACTGTGGATAGAGTCCCCTGTGAACCCGACCTGGGATGTGATCGATATTTCTGATGCGGCCGAGGCGGTTCACGAAGTCGGCGGAATCTTGTGCGTCGATGCCAGTGTCTGCTCTCCTGTAACGACTAGGCCGTTGGAGTTTGGTGCGGATCTGGTCTTTCATTCCGGGTCGAAGTATCTGAACGGACACGGTGACGTGCTCGCTGGTGTCGTGGTTACAAGAGATCTAAATGAGCGTTGGGATGAGATAGGCGCAATACGAAATCTATCCGGTGGTGTCCTGGGAAGCTTCGAGACCTGGTTGCTGATGAGAGGAATGAGGACCCTGTATCTGCGCTTTGAGCGACAGTCGCAAAACGCACTGGCATTCGCCAAGCATTTTGAAGCGCATCCCCTGGTCGAGAAAGTGCTCTACCCAGGATTGGAAAGCCATCCTGGGTATCAGTTAGCAAAGCGCCAAATGAATAAAGGGTTCGGTGGAATGCTGTCGATCCTGGTGAAGGGGGACGCTCACAAGGCACAGCGCGTATGTTGTGCCTTGAAACTAATCTTGATTGGGGCATCGCTTGGAGGGGTTGAAAGCCTGGTTGAGCACAGAGCCTCGGTCGAAGGCCCTGACAGTGTCGTGCCAAAAAACCTGATTCGTTTCTCAATTGGCATAGAACCTATCGATGAGCTGATCGCCGACCTGGAACAGGCTTTGAGTGTGCTTTAGGGCTACGGCGCAACCGCGAATTTCCCACTTCTTTATCTCTCTTATCGCGAGTGATCTTATGTCAGAGACAATTTCGGGGCGATTGGCCGAACTGGGCCACGCCGTGCCGGTCCCCCCTTTGCCTGCGGCTAGCTATGTGCCCTGGGTCCGCAGCGGCACATTTATTTATGTTTCGGGACAGGTGCCCAGACTCGACGGACGTGATGTTTACGTTGGCAAGCTCGGTGACTCAATCGATCTGGAAACCGGCCAAAAGGCGGCCCAGCTCTGCGCCTTGAACATACTTGCCCATCTCGTTGCCGCGGTCGACGATGATTTTTCCAGGGTTCTGCGCTGCGTTCGACTAGGTGGGTTTGTTAACGCGGTTCCCGATTTTGCTTCGCATCCCCAGGTTATCAACGGAGCGTCCGATCTGATGGTTCAAGTATTGGGGGAAAAGGGAAAGCATACACGTGCAGCCATAGGTGTGTCCTCACTTCCGCGTAATTTTGCGGTGGAGGTGGATGCCGTATTTGAGATCAATTAAACGGGTGGCATCGGCGCCACTCAGTCGATGCCGTCCTTGCATCTGTTCAAGAATGAGAAATTATCTGGGAGACATATCATGAAGAAAATTACGGCCATCGTCGCTATCGCCTGGGCTGTTGGTTTCGTGACGGCGCCAGCACTGTCACAGACCTACCCTGATCGGCCGATCAAGCTGATTGTTCCATATCCGCCAGCAGGAACTACAGACATCAGCGGACGCATCATTGCTAACAAAATGGGGCAACTTCTAGGCCAATCTGTCATTGTCGAGAATAAGCCGGGTGCTGCGGGGGCTATAGGCACAGCGATGGCGGCGAAGGAAGCCCCCGACGGATATACGCTCGTCATGATGGTGGAAAGCTCACACGCAGTTAATCCGAGTGTGCGAAAAAAATCGGCTTATGATCCCGTCAAAGACTTTTCGCCGATCAGCAATATCATGGACGTACCCAACGTCTTGATTGTGTCTCCAAAACTTCAGGTCAAGGATGCTGCCGGCCTGGTCGCGCTACTTAAATCCAGCCCAGGCAAGTACACCTACGGCTCATCGGGTTATGGAGGACAAAGCAACATGAACGGCGAACTGTTCAAACATGTAACTGGTACAGACGCGCTGCATGTGCCATACAACGGAATGGGGCCTGCCTTGACTGATATCGCGGGAGGCGTGATTGATTTCGGCGTGGATAATTTGCCGTCGTCCCTGGGCCTGATCAAGTCCGGCAAGCTCCGCGCTCTGGCGGTCGCCTATCCCAAACGCGTTGCCGCGCTGCCTGAGGTCCCTACGTTTGGTGAGATAGGCATGTCGGAGATGAATCAACCTTCCTGGTTTGGCCTGGGTGCGCCGGCAGGTGTGCCGGAGCAGATACTGAATACCCTGAATCAGGCTGTAAAGCAGGCGCTGGCAGATCCAGATGTTGTCAAGGCGATCGAGCATGTCGGTGGCATCCCTGCCTATACCACGCGAGCTGAGTTCAAGAAGCTTGTGGAAGATTCAAACGTGCACTGGAAACAGGTCATCGAGGATGCGCACATCAAACGAATCGATTGAAAGCGCTAGTTTTAGCCAGTCAAGTCCGAATATATTTGAGAGCAAAGAATGATATCCATGAAGAAGAATCTGGCTTTTTTCGAGCGATGGGCGGCGCCTGTCGCCCTGGAAATACTGGACGCCCAGACCGACATTGAGCTATTTCGTCTTAGTTATTCCGAGCCTGAAGATCAAACTTGGAAATTGATCTCCCAGGCGCATGGATACCAGATATCCCCCCGTGGCGAGCTGCGGGCCCCGTGGTTTGCCGACGAGGCGTTGATCACACGATGTCCGAGCCTGCTGGCTATTACTTCCACTGGTTCTGGCTATGACATGATAGACGTGGACGCCTGCACAAGGGCTGGCGTCATCGTGTGCAGCCAGACTGGCAGCAATCGTATTTCCGTTGCTGAACATGCAATGGGCTTGGTCTTAGGTCTGGTTAAGCATCTAGCCACCGCAGACAGAACCATAAGGCGGGCATCCCATGTCGACCGGTTTCATCTGGCTGGCGAGGATCTACACGGGAAAGTTGTGGGAATCGTAGGCTTGGGTCAGATCGGAACGCGAATGGCTCAGCTTTGCGCGGCGTTCGGATGCCAGGTTATTGCATTTGACCCTCTTCTTTCGGAAGCCGATATAAAGAAGCGGGGAGCTCAGATGGTAGGCTTTGAAGAGCTGCTGGCGCGTTCGGATATCATCTCGGTGCATGTGCCCCGCACTACTCAAACCATGAATATGTTCTCAGAACATGAGTTCTCCGTCATGAAGCCAACGTCGTATTTTGTGAGCACTGCTCGTGGAGGCATCCATGACGAAAACGCATTGGCTCGGGCATTGCGGAGCGGTCAAATTGCCGGAGCAGGGGTTGACGTATTTCTGGAGGAGCCTCCCGCTCCGACTCATCCGCTTCTCGAATTAGACACTGTCATTGCCACACCACATACAGCCGGGCTATCTGCGCAGGCGCTTGAAACAATGGGTCGTTACGCGGCAGAACAGTGGCTTTATATATTCAGCGGCGCCGTGCCACCGCGCCTTGTTAATCCAGAGGCATGGCCCGCATACCGGAAGCGTTTTGCAGACATCATGGGTTTTGAGGCCGATACGTTGGCCTAGAGATATCGAAGATGGGTTCAAGCTGCATTTCGGTGGGTATATATCTGAGCGAAGGTGGTTAGCATACTAGGTATGCCCGACTTGCTGGCTCGGGTCGGCAGAGCAAGTCTTAGCGTTCGTATGACGTTGCTTTTTGCCTATCTGTCTAGGATGAATCAGATAGAAAGCTATTATTTGCACGTGTAAGCGCATCTACAAAGGAAGTCACGATCTTGCTGGCTTCCGATGCCTTGGTGACCGCGACAATGTTCGCCGCTTTTCGGATGTCTGCAAGAGGTATAAAAGCCACGTCGTCGCGACTGCCTTCACGAACTGACTGACCTACAAGGCAATAGCCAAGTCCAGAGGCAACCATGCCCAGCGCGATATGAATTTCATCGGCATAGTGCTTGACAGAAGGAGAGGCTCCTGCTTCGTGCAATAAAGCCGATACGTCTTCGGCATAGTGACTTTGAGGAATCCTTGGGTAGACGATGTAGGGCGTTTGATCCAGCTCCAGGGCTCTAATTGAGCGTTTTCTTGAGAGTGGATGCGATCTGGGAAGTGCTGCTACAAATGGTTCATGCGTGATGTCCGCGTAATGCAGACCGTCGACACGATCATATCCTCCCAAGAATCGGGATACGCCAACGTGAACCCGTCCTGACAGTAGCGCCGGAGGTTGCTGCTCCGACTGTAGAGGCAACAATTCAAGCTGGATATCAGGAAATTTCTGCTTGAAGAAGCGTATGGCCCGCGGCAAGAAAGAAAACATCGCCGATCGGGCAAAGCCTATGGCAAGCCAACCGTGCTGACCAGCCGCAATTCCCTGTGTCTCCTCCTTGAGCCTGGCGGCTGACGCTATTAATTCCTTTGCGCGAGGATAGAAATGCAGGCCTAGCGGTGTCAGTCGCATTGGTCGATGTGTGCGGTCAAACAGCTCACCTCCAAGCTCAGACTCAAGCTGAGTCAGCTGCATGCTTACTGCCGTGGGTGCAATGTAGAGGCCGGCGGCTGCCTGCGCTACGCTGCCAGCGCTGACAATTTCACAAAAGTATCGCAGTTGCCTTAAGTTCATTATTTCTGATCTTATGATCAATATTCAATGATTGGTATATTTTATATTGAACTATATGATTCCTCCATACTAATAGCACCCATGGAGGCTGACATGAAGGCTCGGCTTGTATCCGCATCGATATCGATGCTCCTTATGGCTTCGATGTGGCAACATCCCACATTGGCTCAGGAATTGACTGGCACGCTAGCCAAAATATCAGAGACCAAGACAATCACGATTGGCCATCGGGAAAGTGGTATTCCGCTTTCCTATCTCGACGACAAGCAGCGGCCGATTGGCTATGCGGTTGATCTCTGCGTAAAAGTGGCAGAGTCCATAAAGCAATATATGAAACGGCCCGATATCAATATCGAGTTCGTAGAGGTAAATGGTTCGACGCGGATTCCGCTCACGGCCAATGGAACCGTCGATATGGAATGCGGAACGACGACTAATAACCCAGAACGTCAGAAGCAAGTCGCTTTTTCCACTACAACGTTTGTTGCAGCAGCGCGCTTTGGATCAAAACGTTCAGCAAAGCTGGAAACGGTGGACGATCTTAAAGGTAAGTCTGTCACGGCAAACGCGGGGTCGAACAATCTTGAGCTGGCCTACAAGCTGAATGCAGGCAAAGCGTTAAATATGAGAATCCTTCCGTCCAAGGACTTTGCGGAGGGTTTTCTTATGCTAGAAACAGGGCGGGCTGATGCGCTCATTCTTGATGACATCTTGCTGGCTGGTGTTATAGCAAACTCCAAGGACCCCTCTAAGTATGTGATCTCCGCCCAAGGACTCTCGGCTGAACCCTATGCAATCATGCTGCGTCGAGATGATTCCGATTTTAAATTGCTTGTTGATCGAAGCCTCGCGCAGCTTTACGCATCTGGAGAGGCAAGAAGGCTGTACGAGAAGTGGTTCGAATCTCCGATACCGCCGCGTGGAATCATCCTGAACTTGCCGCCTAGCCAGGCTTTGCAGGCGGTGTGGAAAGACCCCACCGACTCAGCCGATCCCGCGGCCTACAAGACCGAATGATCTTTAGGTGATTCTGCGAGAAACGAAAAATGAGTTACGACTGGAGCTGGAGCATTTTTCTGCAGCCGACACTTGATGGTTCGATGAGTTATGCGGAACTTTTGCTGCAAGGTACGGGTATAACGGTTGTCACCGCTTTACTGGGCTGGGTAATTGCGCTGGCGCTTGGAACGATTGTCGGCATTATGCGCACAGTTCCGGTGCCAAGTTTAAATTGTTTCGCAAGAGCCTACGTCGAAGTCTTTCGCAATATTCCTCTGCTGATGCAGCTCTTCCTTTGGTATTTTGTCGTCCCAGAACTGCTGCCAGAGGGGTTAGGGAACTGGTTGAAGTCCCTGCATTATGGATCGTTCTATATGGCTTTTATCGGGCTTGGCGTCTACACCTCGTCACGCGTTGCCGAACAAATCCGGGCGGGCATCAAGTCATTTCCACCAGGTCAAACCAACGCCGCACTGGCGTTGGGCATGACGCTGCCGCAGGCCTATCGGCATGTTCTGCTTCCTAGAACATACATCACTATGTTGCCTAGCCTGACATCCGAGATGCTGGCCATCATCAAGAACACATCGGTTGCTTTGACTATAGGCCTGGCCGAACTCACAGCCCAGGCTCGGGCAATGCAAGAGTATACCTTTCACGTTTTTGAAGCATTTACCGCCGCGACGCTCATTTATTTTGCCCTGAACGTCATAGTTGTACAGCTCTCTCGGATGATTGAGCGCCGCACAGCGAACAAGATTTAGAGCATATTGGCCCATAAAGCAAGAGGGAACACGTTCAATGAGTGATCTGGATTGGGACGTTATTACACGGTCCTTGGCATATGTGCTGGCAGATGGTCTGGGCTTTACGATGAAGCTAACCGTTACGGCTACGCTGGGAGGCATCGTTCTGGGCACTTTTCTGGCGCTGATGCGCCAGTCCAGGCTGGCGATCATCAGAAAGTTTGCGGAAATCTATGTAGATACCGCAAGATCATTGCCGTTGATTCTGGTGATTTTCTGGATTTATTTCCTCTTGCCTTATTTCGCGCAATGGGTGACCAGTGCGCCTCGGCCCGTTTCAATTGATGCCTATACCTCTGCGTTCGTGACGTTCACGCTTTTCGAGGCTGCCTATTTTGCTGAAATCGTACGCTCGGGGCTGCGTGGCATAAAGCGAGGTCAAATTGATGCGGGCTATTCCCTAGGGATGCGTTATCCGCAAGTCATGACAAGCATTGTCATACCCCAAGCCTTTCGCAATATGTTGCCAGTCCTGGCTACGCAAACCATTGTCCTGTTTCAGGATTCTTCCCTGGTTTATGTGCTTTCACTCACGGATATGCTGGGGGCTGCAACTAAAGTAGCTCAACGAGATGGGCGGCTGGTGGAAATGTACTTGTTTGTCACTGTTGTGTATTTCGCAATTTCTTTCACTGCCTCGCAACTTGTTCAGCGCCTGCAGTCTCGTGTCGCATCACCTCGTTGAAAAATATCATGATAAGCATCAAGAGTATTTCCAAGTCTTATGGCGCCGTCCGGGTGCTTACCGACTGCAGTGTGTCTGTTTCCAAAGGCGACGTCATGGTCGTTTGCGGGCCCTCGGGTTCGGGAAAATCCACGCTTATTAAATGCGTAAATGGGTTGGAGCCATTCGACAAAGGAACCATAGAAGTAAATGGTGCTTCGGTGGGAGATCCAAAAACGGACCTGCCAACGCTGCGCCGTAGTGTTGGAATGGTATTTCAGAGCTTCGAACTGTTTCCGCATATGACGGTCACTGAAAACTTGTGCCTAGCCCAGCGTAAAGTACTCAAGCGTCCGATAGAGCAGTCCCGTAAGCGCGCGCTTGAACTTCTGCAGCGTGTAGCAATGCAGGGTCATGCTGACAAATATCCATCGCAACTGTCTGGGGGACAGCAACAGCGCGTTGCCATTGCTCGGGCCTTGGCAATGGATCCCACTGTCATGCTGTTTGACGAACCAACATCGGCACTTGATCCCGAGATGGTTGGCGAGGTACTGGACGTCATGGTGTCACTGGCCAAAGATGGAATGACAATGATGGTCGTGACGCACGAAATGGGTTTTGCAAAGCAAGTGGCGAACTGGGTGGTATTTATGGACGCCGGTCGAGTTATTGAGAAAACGCCAACAGATGAATTCTTCCGCCAGCCCTCCAGCGAGCGCGCCAAGGATTTCGTCTGTTCCATAGCCAGAAGTTGATGCAGCCCGTATATTTTTTTCCGATCTTGACTCTGCACTAGGCGCAGTGAAGGGCCTTGGTGTCAGCGGCGACACTTTATCTATTCAACGTATATTGGATTTCAGACCATCATGAGCAACACATATCGCCACTATCATTCCTCCCGCCGACTCTCTTCCGAGAAAAGGGAACTCGCAAATCTGGCTATTGAAAATCTCCAAGGGTGGGATGGTGCCGTGTCCGAAATCAAGCAATGGCCAGGCTATAAGCCGCAACCACTCTGGGCTCTGGACAAGCGTGCATCCCAGTTGGGCATCAGCAAGCTATTCTATAAAGATGAGAGCCAGCGTTTCGGGCGAGAACTTGGGAGTTTTAAAGCGCTTGGAGCACCATATGCTGTGTATATGTTGTTGGCGGACGCGGTAGAAGAAAGAACGGGCTCTCGGCCGTCCGCTGAACAGTTGCGTCGCCGCGAGTTTGCATCTATTACCGAGCGTATTACGGTTTGCGTCGCTACTGACGGAAACCAGGGGCGAGGCCTGGCCCATGCGGCAAAAACTTTTGGCTGTCGCTGCGTCATCTATATTCATGGCCACGTCAGCTCCGGGCGTAAAGAAGCGATGGAAGCATTGGGCGCGATCGTCATACGTATTGATGGCGAGTACGAAGCCTCTGTCCAGCGTTCAAAAGAAGATGCACGCATGAACGGCTGGCACTTTGTCAGCAGTACATCCTGGGATAATTTCAAGGAGCCGCTGCCACGCCACGTGATGAATGGCTACATGGTGATGGTTGAGGAGGCGTTGGATATGGTTCCGGACGTTAATGAAATCACGCATGTATTTGTGCAGGGTGGAGTGGGCAGCATCGCCGCTGCGGTTTTCATGGGTTTCGCGCAGCGAGTGAACGGCGTGCCGCCTCGCTTCATCATAGTGGAACCATTGGAGGCAGACTGCCTGTACCAAAGTGCGGTCAATGATAATCCAACGCCGTCATCTGGAAACCTCCACACCATCATGGCTGGTTTGGCATGCAGGGAAGTGTCTCCCGCAGCCTGGCTCATTCTGGATTGGCTGTGCAGCGACTACCTTGCCATCCCGGATCAATGGGTGGAACAGGCCATGAAAGCCCTGGCAGATGGCGCAGGCGATGTGTCGATCGTAAGTGGAGAATCTGCCGCTGGCGGCATGGGTGTGCTGCTGAACACCCTCAAGCATCCGGAACTCAAGGAAAAACTTGGTATTGATAATAATAGCCAAGTGCTTTTATTCGGTTGTGAGGGGGCGACTGATACACAGATCTATCGTGAGATTGTAGGCCTCTCCGCATTGGAGGTGTTTGAACATCAGACGGCAGTAGTTGCGGCAAGTTGATTGGAACGCAACAGAAGAAACGTATGCTAAATACTACGCGTGACACCAGGGCCCTGGCATTGGCCGCTGAAATTGGACTCGATCTGCATGCGCCGACCATGCCGGGGGGAGCATACACTCCGCTGGTGGCCCATAACGAGACAGCCTATTTAAGCGGGCAAATTCCCAAGATCGGAGATAACGTCGTCACCATAGGAGTCGTAGGGACAGCAGTCACAACTGAACAGGCAAAACACGGAGCGAAGGTTTGCGCTCTGCGCTTGCTGGGCATCCTGATGGGAAAGTACGGAACCCTCGATCGCGTCGAGCGCATTGTTCGGTTGAATGTATTTGTGCAGTCGGCCCCTGGGTTCGATCGGCACAGCCAGGTGGCCGACGGAGCCTCCGAGGTGCTTGCCGAGGTGCTGGAATGCGAGGTTGGTCATGCTCGCACCGCCGTGGGCGTACTTTCATTGCCAAAAAATGCTAGCGTTGAAATCGACATGACTGCTATCCTGAAAGCTGGTTAATACCCTGTTCTGAGGAGGGCCAGCATTTTGGCGCTGAATGGGCCAGTATGATTTATCGCGTCAATGCTCATCGGAGGCAGTTACAGTGCTGGTAGGGTGAGCAGCACGATTGCGCTGTTATGCCGAGTGTTCCCGCTGGTGCTGCCTGCATATTATGATTGAACAGGCTTATGCAAGGCAGCCACCGCTCGGAACGTTCTATGGACGTTGAATCCATTTCCCGTAAGCTGAGCTTTCAGTAGTTGGGAGCGGTGTATTGGATCGTAATACTGCGGGGGGCGTCAATGGGCAGGTTGGTCATGGTCGGCCCAGCGTGCGCATCTAGATGGTGTGGCGTGTGCGTGCATCCATTTTGATCATGTCGGCGGCCTTTTCGGCAATCATGATGACTGGTGCATTGGTGTTGCCAGAAACGATCGCGGGCATGATAGAAGCATCCACTACCCGTAAGCCTTCGAAGCCATGAACGCGCAGTCTTTCGTCTACAACTGACATGGGGTCGTGGCCCATTTTTGCCGTACCTGCCGGATGATGAATCGTGGCGCCGGTATGACGAGCAAAATCGATTAACTCATCGTCAGTTTGTGCTTGTTTCCCTGGCCCAGTTTCGCTTGCCACGTAGGCGGCCAGAGAGGGTGCGGCTGCTATGTCGCGGGCAATCCGCATACCGCCCGCCAAACACACGCGATCCCGTTCATCTGATAGAAAATTTGGCCGTATCTGGGGTGCTGCTTTCGGATCCGCTGAACAAATATGTATCGTGCCCCTACTCTCAGGCCGCATGGGCGACGGGCCGAAAGTCATCCCTGGATGGGGATCGAGAACCCGCTTTACTGGATCCTTGAAGGTGGCATCAGCGATCGTGTACTGAATGTCAGGTGTCTCCAGCTCCGGGCGGGTCCGGACATACCCGCAGACCACTCCGGCGGCAAAGGTGAGCGCGCCGCGCCGGGTCAGGGCGTATTTCAGGACTTCCTTTGCCAAAGCAATGCCGCGAACGCGCTCGTTGATAGTAATGGGTTGCTTGATGCGCCAAGTCATGCGAACAATGAAATGGTCTTGATAATTCTCTCCTACTCCCGGAAGGGCATGTCGTACAGGGATGCCGTGAGCTCGCAGAATTTCTGGGCGACCGATGCCAGAGAGCTCGAGCAGTTGGGGTGACTGTAGAGCGCCCGCCGAAAGAATAACTTCTCGACGAGCCTTGGCTACAAGGCTGCGGCGGCCTTTCAAATATGTCACACCCGTGGCTCTTCGCCCTTCAAAGGTAACGCCTGTCGCATGCGCTCCCGTCTCGATCGTGAGATTGGAACGATTTCTCGCTGGCTTCAGGTAAGCTCGGCTTGCCGACCATCTGCGACCGTCCTTTTGCGTAACCTGAAAGTATCCGAAACCGTCTGTGTCGCCGCTGTTATAGTCGGGATTCATCGAGTAACCACACTCCGCCGCTGCCGCGATGATGGCGGCAGGAACTTCGCCCCGCTCGTAGAGATCGCGGGTGTTCAGCGGCCCCCCGCGGCCGCGCCAAGGCGCCGGCGTACCTTCCCAGTTTTCTGACTTGCAGAAATAGGGCAATACTTCGGGCCAAGACCAGCCATGGTTTCCCTGTTTTGCCCAGCCGTCGTAATCCTGTGCCTGTCCGCGAACGTACAGCATCGCATTGATTGAGCTTGTCCCTCCGAGAACCCGGCCGCGAGGCATGGAAATTTTTCGGCCATGCATATAGGCTTCGGGCTCTGACCAGAATCGCCAGTTCAAGCCGGCCATATCCAGGGTTTTAATATATCCGACCGGGACATGAATCCATATGCTCTTGTCCTTTCCTCCCGCCTCAAGCAACAACACAGATACGTTGGAGTCTTCACTCAGCCTGGCTGCCAGCGTGCAGCCTGCAGAACCAGCTCCAACGATCACGTAATCGTATTCCCCAGCTATTTCAGCGGGCTTTGTTTTTGTCTCCATTTTTTCCCGAATGCTCCTCGGCAAATATCGTTGGCGTTGAGGTAGTATCAACCGTATTCATATGAAGTTTGAATTCGTTCGATGCCATTCTATTAATGCATGGCAAGCATGCCTCTGGAACCTTGCCCTTGAGCGACTTTATACTCGTGAGCCATCGTAAAGAGCGTCAGAAGGCCTGTCTAATGGATAGTGAGCATAGATACATTCATAAGACCAATAGCTCGCGTCGATAGGGCTGCCGTTGATGGAGGCGGTTAATGAGGGGGCAGCCTACTTAGGGCAGCATGGGCCCGTGCCATAGCATGTGTACATAGCGCTGTGCTGAAGCAAGCGCCTATGGTCTATGGCTATTAATGCCGACTGGCAACCGCACTCTCAAGATTCCGGATTAGATGACGCGTAAGCCTAGAGCGCCCTTCGGCGACATCATAATTTACAGAAATACCTTCATATCAAGTTTCCGTTGGATTTCTGAACTGGGCCTCGCAATCATTGAGAGCCCTGCATCGGTAAATGAGCCCAACTCAATTGCAGGATCCACCGCTTCGCGACGAGGGACTGTGAAGAGCACTCGTCATCTCGTGGCATGTATGCGGTTAATAATTTCCAGGGAGACATCTTCATGCAAGTACAAAAAAGAATTTCCCGTCGCTCCGTCTTGGCAACGGGGTTGGCGGCTGGCCTGTGTGGACTAGGATTGAGCAGTGAAGTACAGGCAGGCAGCTACCCGGATCGCCCGATCGAGATTGTTGTTCCCGTTGTGCCAGGCGGTGGCACTGATGTCTTGGCACGCGCGTTTGCGTCGACAGCGCAAAAACATTTTCCTGGTTACTCTTTTGTTGTCGTCAATAAACCCGGCGCAAGTGGAGCCATAGGCTTCAATGACGTCATTAGGGCAAAACCTGATGGTTACAAGATCGCCCTGATCATTACAGAGTTGGCTGTTCTACCGAATCTTGGAACCGTTCGATTTGCGGCGTCAGATCTTAAACCCATAGCGCAACTGAACGCAGATCCGTCGGCGATTACTGTTGGCGCTGATGCGCCATGGAAAAATCTCGATGAGTTCGTGGCTGCTGCGCGAAAGCCTGGCGCTCTTTTGACTATTGGGGATTCTGGCGTGGGATCGCTATGGCATCTGGCAGCTGCTGCTTTTGCGGATCAAGCCGGCATTCATGTTTCACACGTCCCGTTTATGGGAGCCGCACCAGCAGTGATGGCTTTGCTCAGTGGCCAGATTGATGCGGTCGCAGTCAGCCCCGCAGAGGTATCACCGTATGTGGCGACGGGAAAGCTGCGTACATTAGCTATCATGTCTGACCAGAGAGCGGAGGGGATATTCAAGGACGTTCCTACGTTGAAGGAACAAGGCGTGCCCTTGTCTATTGGAGCCTGGCGCGGCTTGGCAGCTCCAAAGGAAACCCCCCAAGCGGTTGTCGACGTACTGGCTGATATCGTTAAGACTGTAATGGCCGATAAAGAGTTTCAGCAGAGCATGAAGAAAGTCGAGTTGGGACTGTCGTACCTAAATCAAACCGCTTATACGGCGAAAATTGATCAGCAAAGCAGCTATTTTGGGCAGCTTATTTCAAAACTCAAAATCTCCGTTAAATAGTATTAAATTCGAGTCGCCGTACGGTATTACGGCGACTCGGTGCCGCGGAGCTAGGCTTGCAATAATAAGCTGGGTGCTACCGCTTTAGCGCCGGACATTCGCTGTTCTCTGGTGAAAGGTAGGCCCGCTTAGCGGGAATGGTGGAGACAGTTTCTGCCAAGTCCCACTCGCCTTTGCCATCTGCTTTTACCTTCAGCATATACATGTCGTGCATCAATATGCCATCGGCTCGAATGGTACCGCCTTTAGCAAAAAAGTCATCAATCGTCATTTCACCCAGCTTCGCACGCACCGCATCGGTGTCATCGGTGCCTACTGCTTCAATAGCCTTCAAATAAGCCATGGTCGAAGAGTACAAGGCAGCGTGTGGCCCCGTTGGGGCGGCATTGTTCGAAAATTGTGCATAACGCTTCTGCCAATCGCGTGAGGCGTCGTCCATATTCCAGTACCAGCTGCCCGTAAAACGCAGCCCTTTGGTGATGTCTACACCCATGCTCTTTACGTCGGAGAGTAAAAGCAGCATACCCGCCAGATTCTGCCCGGCTCCGACAATGCCAAACTCGTGAGCCTGTTTGATGGCATTGACGGTGTCAGTTCCTGCGTTGGCCAATCCGATAACTTTGGCGCCTGATCCCTGTGCTTGCAACAAGTAAGAAGAGAAATCTGCAGTGTTGATCGGGATATTAACTGTTTGTATTACTTTACCCCCTAGCTCTGTTACTACCTTGGTAGTGTCTTGTGCCAGTGCGTGGCCGAAAGCGTAGTCCGCCGCCAGGATAAACCAGGAGTCTCCACCATCTTTGACGATTGCCGAAGCGGTGCCTGTTGCCAATGCGTAGGTGTTGTAACCATAGTGAATGCCATATTTCGTGCATGCCTTGCCGGTAAGCTCTACGCTTCCCGGGCCAGTTGCAATAGTCAGCTTCTTTTTATTGGAGGCCAATTGTTGCACTGATAGTGCGACTGATGAGTTTGTCAGGTCGTTTATCATGTCGACGTTGTCTGTATCGAACCATTGGCGGGCAATCGCTGACGCTATATCCGTCTTGTTCTGGTGGTCTGCATACACAACCTCGATTCTTTTTCCCAGAACTGTGCCGCCGAAGTCCTGGACCGCCATTCTTACGGCGGCTACTGCACCGGGGCCGCTGAATCCGCTCGAATACATCCCCGACATGTCTCCAAGCACACCGATCTTTACTACATCGTTCGAGATGCCGGCGGCGATGCCATTTGCGCTGAATGCAAGAGCGGCTGCAATAGAGCCCGCTATTATGCTGACTTTCATCATGCCATCCTTCCTTTTTTATTTTGTCAGTCAGGTATCAGAAAACCTTTTCCGGTTGTCTGGGTATCAAAAAGGGTGTACGCGGCTTCTGCCTCCTCCAAAGGCCATGAGTGGGTGAACAGGCTATCAATGTCGATTTTTCGTTCGGCAACAAATCGAGCACAATCTGCTTGACCGCTTTTGCTGAAAGTCCAGCTGCCGTAAATAGAAAGCTGCTTGCGGTTCATTTCCGTACTGACGTCAATCGTGACATCGCCTCCCTCTCCAACAAACACAACACGTCCCCACTTGCCCATGGAACGGATGGCCGCTGATCTGGCGGCCGATGCACCAGTGCAATCCATTGAGCATTCAACGCCGCGTCCATGGGTCGCCTCGAGAATTACGGCAGCGGCATCCTCAGCCCTGGCATTGATAGTGATGTGTGCGCCCAACTCTGCCGCGCGTTGCAAGCGTGCGTCATCGAAGTCGATTGCTATGACACGTGCCCCCATGGCTGTCGATAATTGCGTACCGCTTAGCCCAACTGGGCCCTGGCCGAAGATCGCAATGGTGTCGTTTCCCCGTAGGCCAAGACGTTGAAGTCCTCCCCAGGCTGTGCCTGTTCCGCAGGATATGGCTGCGCCGGTTTGAAAAGACAGGTCATCAGGCAGGGCAACCAGCGACGCTGCGGGCACTTTCATATACTTTGCATGAGCACCATTCGCGTTCGCACCAAAAACTATGGAGCCTTCGTCGCACATCTGGGTCCAGCCAGTCTGGCATGAGTTGCAACAGCCGCAACCAGCATAATGATGGTTCATGACTCGGCGGTCTATCCGCGCCAGCGGCGATGTTACGCCAGATCCAACGGCACAGACGATTCCGCAGGGCTCGTGGCCTGCGATAACCGGGGCGCTGGAAGATGAGAAAAATCCAATCGCGCTTGCGCCATCTTTGGCGCGATAGTATTTAAGGTCCGTACCGCACATGCCGGACGCCTTGATTTCAATAACCACTTCTCCTGGACCTGGAGTCGGATCGGGGATACTCCTGATATCAATCTTTCGATCGCCAAGAAAATAAACAGCTCGCATGAGATTGCCTTTTCAATCTGATTTCTCGCAGAGCCGGACAAGTGAGAAACGGATACCAAATCCCATTGCGCCGGGTCCTTTGCCATTGGCTGATCAATGTATAGATTGAAGAAGGGACCGTCTAATTAAAATGGAATATGTGAATATTCGGGAGACAAATAGTTGCCTGTGGCCGCTGGTGCTTTTCTGTTATTGGAATAGGGTTTTCCAGCTCAATCGCCAGGTTGCTTCGGTGTGTGGCAGTCACGCCATGGGAGCTCCATGGCGTGATCATCATAGGGCGATACTATTATGGTTCGAGTAGCCTCAAAGACTATTTAAGACGCATGACGAAAGGGTTTCCAGGTGGCTGCGTGGAATTGTTGATCCATACAGTCTTGACTTGCATATACGACTTGATCATTTCCTGTCCACTTTCCCGACCCAGCCCGCTGTCCTTCATCCCTCCAAAGGGGGCCATGTAATTCAGGGCGCGGTAGGTATTGATCCAGACCGTTCCTGACTGGATGCCTTTGGACATCCGAAATGCGCGGGTCATGTCTTTTGTCCATACGCCGGCAGCAAGGCCATAATCAGACGCGTTAGCAATTTTCAGCGCTTCTTCCTCGTCTTCAAAAGGAATTACAGCAAGCACCGGACCGAAAATTTCTCGTTGAGCTAGCTGAGAATTGTTATCGACGTTCTTGAAGATCGTCGGTTCTACGAACAGGCCGCCACTGGGGTGCTGCATCGCCGTACCACCCCAAAAGATTTCTGCGCCTTCTTCCTTGGCGTTATCAATGCAAGTGAGCACCTTGTTGTAATGGGGCAGATTGGCGAGAGGGCCGATTTGAGTATCGGGATCGAATGGATCGCCGATCTTTACATCTTTCATCATGTCTGCGAGCTTTTCAAGAAAGCTGTCATAGATCGAGCGCTGCAGCAGCAGTCGCGATCCGGCTATACACGTCTGTCCCGCCGCGGCAAAGATGCCGGATGCCACCCCAGCCAGCGCGGCATCGAAATCAGCATCTTCGAAAACTATGTTTGGCGATTTTCCACCGAGCTCCAGCGTTACGTGTTTCAAGTCTTCGGCGGCTGCCTTGTTGATAGCCTTGCCGGCTGCGTCGGACCCTGTGAAGGCGATCTTGACGACCTCCGGGTGGCTGACTAGCGGAGCGCCCACATTTTGACCGCTGCCGCATACAACATTGACGACGCCAGCCGGAAATCCTGCCTGTTCGAAGAGCTCGGCGAATAAGATCGTTGATGCACTTGTAAATTCGGATGGCTTGATGACAAAGGTATTGCCTGCTGCCAGTCCTGGGGCCAGTTTCCATGTCAACAGAAGAAGGGGGGAATTCCAGGCTGTTATTGCAGCAACGACGCCCAGGGGCTCCCATCGGGTGAATACAAAATGATCCGATTTATCTACTGGAAGCACAGACCCCTCAATCTTGTCAGCCAATCCGGCATAGTAGTAGTACCACTGAGGAATAGTCTGGAGCTGGAGGAGCATTTCATTGAGCAGTTTGCCATTGTCGCGTACTTCGATTTCGGCAAGCCTGCCAGCGTTTTCAGCTATTAGATCCCCGACACGGCGAAGCAAGTGGCCTCGTGCGGTTGGTGACATATTTGCCCACTCAGGAGAGTGAAATGCCTTCTTTGCCGCGTGTACGGCCGCATTCACATCGTCAATGTTGCTGTCTGGAATTTCACACCAGTTTTCATTCTTGTACGGATCCAGGCTTGGCATCCATTTTCCTGATATTGGCGGTGTCCTTTTGCCTCCAATGAGGTTTTCAAATCTCTGCATTATCGTTGCTCCTAGGGTTGGATCATAAACTTCATTGATCATGCTAAAGCGCGGCCTTACTGGGGCCGCGCTACCGAGGTTACATACTCAGCCTATTGAAATGCCAAGCTCCTTTACTGTCTTTGTCCATCGTTCGATTTCTGAGTGGACGTATGAGTCAAGTTGGGACAAAGGCATATCAGGTACTTCCGCTCCCTGTTGTTTCCATGTTTCCGCTACAGAAGGGGTCTGCAGTGCGGCATGTATGCTTTTGGACAACTGCTCAACGATTGCTTGAGGCGTGCCACGCCGGGCCCACCATCCATACCATATCGTCGCGTCCATGTCGGGTCCTCCAGCCTCCTTGACGGTAGGAATGTCTGGAAACAGAGTGCTGCGTTTCTGTGTAATAACAGCCAGAGGGCGGATTTTTCCTCCCCGAATTTGCGGTGCTGATGTTCCCATTCCATCGAACATCAATGAACAATAGCCGGCTATCAGATCAACCATGGCGGCTGCTGTCCCGCGATACGGAACATGGGTGATGTCAATGCCCGTCAGGCGTTTAAAAGATTCCCCCACGATATGCTGGGACGTGCCGTTTCCAGATGAGCAGTAGTTAACCGCGCCAGGATGTTTCTTGGCATAGCTAATAAGTTCCTTGACTGATTTGAACGGTGCTTTGTTCGTAACGACCAACACTGTGGGTACTGACGCTGTAAGCGCGATGGGGACAAAATCTTTATCAAGGTCGTATTCGCGATCTGGATACAGACCTTCCGCCATGGGCTGGTGCACTCCACCTGAAAGGAGGGTATACCCATCGGCGCTGGAATTAGCGGCATGCCTTACGCCAATGATACCGCCTGCGCCAGGCCGGTTTTCCACCACAACAGGCTGACCTAGATTCTCTGATAGTTTTGCCGCGATGGGGCGAGTAAACACGTCAACCCCGCCTCCTGGTCCGTAAGGAACCACGACAGTCAGTGGCTTAGTCGGCCAGCCTTCTGCCATCGCCAAGGTTGGCAGCATGAAGGACAGTATGCCCGCAAATACGAAACGTAATCCTGTTTTCATGTATGTCTTCTCCATTAGTTATATGAAATGGGCGCACCTGCCCCTGCCCAGGGCTTTCGCGCCCTGAGCATTTATCTGATCAATTGCTGTATTGCTGCTGCCTTATTGGTAAGCCAGTTCACCCAATAGCTCGGCCCGGAAGCGATCTTTTAGATGAGAGCCATCTCTGGGCGGCATGACCAAGGGTGCGCGTGTTGCCGCAATTTTTATTTGGGCAAAAATAGTCTCTTGTTTTGTATGCAGCCGGCCTTGCAGTACGTGGACGTCAGCCATGGTTCTAGCAATGAAGGCAGATTCTATGCCGCAGGCAGCTGCGACTGCCGCTAAACTGACTCCCGAACCTGTGTGTGTGGGCTGGCCCCCGGTTTCCAGATAAATTTCATTGTCCAGAACACAAATAGTCAAATTTCTTGGGCGTTGTATACCGATAGTGGCTAATGCTCCAAGCTGCATAAGCAGTTCTCCGTCACCGGTGACAACTAATACTGGGCGGTCGGGTTGCGCTAGAGCGAGCCCCAGGCCAGTTGTGGATGCGGCACCCATGGCCCCCCATACCGGGAACGTTAATGGGTGATCCCCCACGGCGGCGCAATCCCACACTGTCGACCCCAGTCCGGTGACTACCAGAAGATCTTTGCGCTCGTGGAGCAAGGCGGCGACAACTTCTCGCCTGTCGAGTAATGGATGTGTGTTGTTTTCCATTGCTTCCATCCTACTTTGAGAAGGTCTTGGCGCCGATCATGCGCTGCGAAATCAGAACGCCCACGCTTTTGCCGCCGCCATAGGCCATCTGGAAAGCTGCTTGCATGGTTTCTTCCGCAGCCTTGGCGTCGTCCATTTCTATTATTGGAAACCCCATCAGCTCGAAACAGCCACGAGTAGCCTGGCCCATTGGTATCTGCCAGGGCACATATTCGCCCCACTGGCCGCGCATCGTAACGACAATTACCGCCGGGAATGTACAAGCTGCCAATAGGGAGAAGAGGTTGACGCAGTTACCGACGCCGGATGATTGCATGAGAAGTGCGCTGCGTTGCCCTCCGAGCCAGGCACCGGCGATGACGCCGATTCCCTCCTCTTCCGTGGTCAGAGAGGTGGTGATTAATTCGTGGTCAGCTATGCACTGTGATATCAAGCGCGCATGCCCTCCATCCGGGACATAGCAGACCTGTCGCACGTTGTTCTTCTTGAACGAACGATAAATATCGTCGGGCCAAGTCTTTGTTTCGTCGGGCATGCCAAGATCACGGACAGCATCTTGTGCTTTGTCCTTTACGGATCCTTCCATTATTTACTTCCTCTATCGATTGAATAATGTAAGGAAGGGGCGGTACATGTATAAAATTCCCTTACTTATGAGTGATCGTAGAGACAGTGCTTAAATACGTCTAATGGATAGTGAGCATAGCCACATTCAGATGATGAATAGTCCGCATCCAAAAAGAGACGAATAGGCCGGTATCTTAAATCGGCTTCATGAGAGGCGGGGCCGGGTTGGCAGCGTTTGCGTATGTTGGGTCATGCTGGAGCCGGGCAAGCCAATCTGCGACCAGCCTGCCAAGCTCTTCTGGTTTCTCCAAGGGAATCATATGGCCGCAATCTTCGATAATGCATAGCGGTGCTTTCAATGCTTCAGCCAATTTCTCCGCATCACCAAGTGGCCTAAGTTGATCGTTGGCACCGGCGATAACGAGTGTCGGGCAGCGAATATGGTGCAGTTGCGTGAAATCGGAGGCACGCTCCATTTGGCTCAGTCTTTCATAGAGGGTAGCTCCTCCACGGACGCTCATGGCTTTGAGTCTATCCAGTAGAATAGTGTCCTTGGCGTGGGCCGGATGCAAGGCTGTTGCCAGCGCTTGGGTACTAAGGCCTTTGAACGATTGCGCAGATACATTTCGTGGGGATGGCGACCCTGCTCGCGAAGACGTGCCGACCAGGATCAGCGCTTCTACTCGCTCAGGCGCCAGATAGGTGATCTGGCGTGCCACATACCCACCCATGGAGAACCCCAAAAGCATGAATTTCTGCGGAAGATTTTCCAGTATATGGGTCGCGAGATCTTTGATTGATGAGCCTTTGCTGAAGTCGGTATAGATAAGATGCTTCTCCGACCAGAAAGGGTAAACATCCCGCCAAAGGTCGCTGTCTGTCATAAAGCCGGGAATCAGTACTAATGTATTGGAAGTGCTCATTTTTGATGTCGATTGGCTATCGCGCGTCAGGTAATAAGGTGGATATCCATGAAGTCTAATTGTCTACCCAAGCGTGTCTTGCGACATCAAGATGTGGCGCAGTTGTACGCGGCTGCTCGTCATATAACAACCCCTTGCGGCAAGGGCAGGCTTGTATGGAAAACATGGGGTGAAGGCAATGATTCAATAGTAGTGCTGTTACACGGCGGATCCGGAAGCTGGGTCCATTGGGTTCGCAATATTGCTGAATTGGTTCGTTGTGGATATCAGGTCCACATACCTGATCTTCCTGGGTTCGGCGCCTCCAGCCTTCCCCCTGTCGGGTTTGACGCGGACGCACATGTTGAGTGGATCTTGCTGGGTCTGGAAAAGCTTCTTGATTCCAAAAGCTGTAGCCTTGTGGGCTTTTCCTTTGGTGCTATGGTAGCCGCTTTGGCTGCGGCTCAAGGGCCAGCGATCGTTGATCGCCTGGTTCTAGTCGGTGCGCCTGCCTTGGTAGCGGCAGGAAGAAGCCGTGTCAATATCAAAGATTGGAGGGCGCTGGCCGACGAAGAACAAGTACGCCAAGCGCATCGGCACAACCTTCGTACCATCATGCTAGCCAGAGATGAATCAGTGAGTGATCTAGCCGTGGATCTGTTTCGAGCGGACGCTGCATTAGACAGAATTCCTCAAAGGCGTCTATTCAAAACCGATATCCTCAGCCGTCAAATGCCTTTTTTGCAATGCCCGGTCTGGGGCATCTGGGGAGGAGAGGATGCGCTGCATCGCGGCGATATGGAGGCAATTCGCAAGAGCCTGGCGAAGGCAACGAAATTCAAAGAGCTGGTTGTGATTGCCGATGCTGGTCACTGGGTGCAGTTCGAGTCTAGCGAACGCTTCAATCAAGTGCTTTGCTCGATACTTCAATCCAGTATCCAAGGTTGATCGGCAGACGATTTCACGTCGGCGGAATAATTCATGTATTTTCGGAAAGCGGCTGCGCTGCTTCATGGAACTGTTGGCGTAGCCATTGATGCGCACGACTGTGTTCATAGCGACGATGCCAATACAGCCGCCACGAAATGCTGGGGGTGGAAAAGGGCAAGGGACGAATTACCACGCCATCTCCCTTGACGCGTTCAGCAGCGCGTTCGGACATTACCGCCACCAAGTCTGTTTCCTGAAGAATCTGCGCAACCAGCAACCAGTGGGTGACATTCAGGGCTATTTTGCGTTGCAATCCTTTAGCCGCCAATACGCTATCAACAAAGCGTATGTCAGTGGGGCTCATGGATACGCGCAAATGACTGTAGGATAGAAACTGCTTAAGACCAAACGTTCCTTTGGAAAGAGGGTGGCCAGCACCTAGAACGCATACCATTCGATCCTTGAACAGGGTCTCAGACCGAATGGCACTCGTATGGTGCAATTCCATGCTGACAGCCACATCCAGTCTATCGGTTTCGAGGGCCTCAATGGTCTGTTCCGGCGATAGATGGACTGTGTCGAGCGATACGCCCGGAGCGCCATTGCGTAATTTCGACATCAGTCTTGGCAGAATGAGGATACCCACCAGATCCGACATTCGGACCGTGAACTGCCGTTCTGTATGACTCGGGTCAAATTGAGCATTGCTGGTCAAGAGTCTGGTGGTCTGCTGAAGGATCGCCTGGACGTGTTCGCCAAGCTCCAAGGCTCGAGGGGTTGGTTCCATGCCCTGGGCGGTACGCACGAATAATTCATCCTTGAAAACCACACGCAGGCGAGACAAGGCATTGCTCATCGCCGGCTGGCTAATGGCAACCTTGTCCGCCGCCCGTGTGACGTGGCGCTCGGACATCAATGCGTCAAAGAACACGAGCAGATTAAGATCCACGGAGCGCAAATTGATCGCGGTTTTCATGAGCTTTGCTGTCCCGAAGAGGAATTGATGTGGTTTATTTTAGGGCGTTTTTTATATTAATAATCAATAATATTTTGACGAGATATGAATGTTTGGCTTGAATTCCATAGCGCCCAAGTATTATTTCGTTTTCTGATAATAGTATCAGAACTATCCATTAGACCGATTATGCAGTGGCCGATACATTTACTCCAAGCGAGGATTTCGCTTTAACGCCAACCAGGAGAAATGACATGGCTACCGCAGAAGAACTGAAGAAGAAAATCAAAGTTGTAATGTTCGACCAATATGGAACGGTCGTGGATATGCAAAAGGGGTTGGTCGAAGCGGCGACTCCCTATCTGAAAGAAAAGGGTTGGGGGGGCAAGCCCAACTCGTTCGTCACCTGGTGGCGTCGCACACATTTCGAGAACTCGATGATTGATGCGCTTCTGCACAAGGAGCACACCCCTTATCGCGAAATTGGTGAGCGTGCGGTCGCTTATACGCTCGAGCGAGCAGGGGTTTCGCATACAGAAGAGGAAGTTCGCTATCTGGTGAGCTGCATTGAGCGGTTGAAGCCGTTTCCAGATGTGCCCGAGGCAATGGCCAAGCTCCAGACCAAGTATCGTATCGTCGTACTTTCCAATGGTGACCGCGACATGCTGGAAACGGCAAAGCAGTATCACGGTATCCCATTCAATAACGTGATCTCGGTTGCAGAGGCAAATTCGTTTAAGCCTCATGTTGACACCTACACCAAGGCCGCCGAAATTGAAGGCGTGCGTATAGATGAAGTGCTGTTTGTGGCGAACCATGCCTTTGACTGCCTGGGGGCAAAGTCTGCAGGCATGCATAGTGCTTTCATTGATCGCCGGAAACGCCCTTTCGGCGGTACACCTCATCAACCGGACATTTGGGTTGACGACATGAAATCTCTCGCAGATCTGATGGTGGACTGACTATGCGGCCACTGAACGGAGTTCGCGTCCTGGATCTCACTCGAGTGGTTTCTGGTCCTTTTTGCACCATGCTTCTGGGAGATCTAGGGGCCGACATTATAAAAATAGAGGAACCTGTCAACGGCGATGATAGCAGGGCGTTTGGGCCTCCGTTCAGTGGCGGTGAAAGTGCTTACTTTCTTTCGGTAAACCGGAACAAGCGAAGTTGCGCCATCAACCTGAAAACGGAGGAAGGAGCAGGGCTGGTGCGTCAGCTTGCTCAACACGCGGATGTCATTATTGACAACTTCCGGCCCGGAACGGTAGATCGCTTGGGGCTAGGCTATGATTCCCTGAGATCAGAGAATAAAAAGCTGATCAGCTGCTCAATTACGGGTTTTGGCCGTACAGGTGTCGATGCGCAAAGACCTGGGTACGATCTGATCATACAGGGCGAGTCTGGAATTATGGACATCACTGGAGACCCTGCCGGGCTGCCAACCAAAATTGGCACTTCGATAGCGGATTTAATAACCGGACAGTATGCATCCCAGGCTATTATGGCTGCGTTGCTGGAGAGAGCGGGTACAGGGCTGGGGCATCATGTGGACATCTCTATGCTTGATTGCATGGCGTCATTGCTAACGTTCAACGCGGGCATATACTTCACGACGGGAGAAAGCCCTAAGCGGCGAGGAAATGCACACCCGACAATAGCCCCTTATGAAACTTTCCAGGCCGCGGATGGATGGCTCAACATTGGTGTGGCAAACGACAAGTTCTGGCAGCTATTTTGTGGCGTGATTGAGCGCCCGGATCTTGCCGACGATCGACGTTATGCCAAGGCCATTGACCGGGTGTCATTGCGTGCGGAGCTGGTTCCCATTGTTGCCCGTGAAATTGCTGCCCAGCCGCGTAGTTATTGGATAAGCAGGCTACGCGCCGCAGGTGTGCCATATGGAGATATCCGCTCCATTGAGGAAGTGTGCAGGGCCGAGCAGCTGGTAACGCGTGGAATGGTTGCGGAGATGCCGCACCCGACCGCTGGGCAGGTTAAAAATATCATCAGCCCTTTTCGCTTTGAAGACCAGGCGACCATGCATCATGTTGCTCCACCCCTGCTTGGCCAGCATACGTCGGAGATTCTTGGGCAGTTGCTCGGAATGGCACAAGAACAATTGGCTGGTTTACAGGAAAAAGGCGTACTGATGTTTTCATCTGAGCTCACAACCGGAGGTTAGGCTTATGGACGAGCATGCGGCAGCATCCGCGTTCCAGCTTGCCCTAGCGACCCAAAAACCGCAGTTCGAGGAGTTCTTTCTGGCGCGGTTTCTGGGCTTGACGTTTGAATATGTCAACGAAAAGTGCGTCGTCACTTGTGAGCTGAAGGACTTCATGTTTAATCCCCAGGGGTCCCTTCATGGCGGCATCATTGCGACAGTGCTTGATATATCAATGGGGCATCTACTCAATCACCAGCAGGGGCCAGGCACAACCCTGGAAATGAAAACGCAGTATGTCAAGGCAGCTCGACAGGGAAAAGTCCGTTGCTGTGGGGAGTTTATCCGCCGGGGTCGCAGCATTTCATTCTTGAAATCAACCATGACAGACGAGGAAGGCGCGACGATTGCTTTTGCTACTGCGACGTGGATGCAGCTAAAGGGGCCTACTCCCCCCTAGCAGACGACAGCCCGTTTTCCAAAGCCGATGCCACGCGTGTGCAATTCAGGGCAGGAACGACTGCGGGCGGCAATTGCCTTGTGCTTGCCAAGGCAAGCCGGCCTCGCCCAGATCCCAATACAATCCGGCCATCATCTCCAGGCCCTGGCGGGCTATGGGGGCCAACAGATGCTCATTGGGGCCGTGCTGTCCGCAAGCGGGGTAGGAATGAGGGATCCAGAGAGTGGGCAGCCCCAGAACATCGCTGAAGGCGGAATTGGGAATTGAGCCGGCCAGGTTCGGCATGACGGCGATGGGCTGGCCTGTGGTGGCGCCCAGAGAGTCGATACACCATTGCACCCACGGATTCGACAGATCAAGCCGGGTCGCTGCTGTCGCCATGCTCACCTTGACTGACACATTCTGGAAGCCATGCCGCCGCAGGTGCTCATCGACGAACTCTTCCAGGCGTTCCCACTGGGTTCCGACCACGAATCTGAGTTGACAGTGCGCAGTTGCCCACGGTGGTATGGCATTGACTGGCCGGTCAGCATTGCCAGCGGCCAAAGCCAATACCTCCATGGTGTTCCAGGCTATCAGCCGCTCTGCGGGCGTCAGCCCCGGCTCGCCCCAGCCCTCATCAAATACAGGCCCATTTTCACCGCCGGAAACCGGCAAATTCGATAATGCTGTTCGTATATCCGAAGATATATCGGGCGCTCGCAAACCTTTGACACGCATGACACCTCGCGCATCAATCATTGTGGATATGGCGTTGGCGAGAACTGTAGCGGGGTTGCGCAACACTCCGCCCCAATTTCCCGAATGGAAAGCCTTGTCCCGGCAGTTCAGCGACAATGTGAAATTCACCATGCCGCGCGATCCCAGGAAAAGCGTGGGCCGGTCGGCGCTGATACGCGGCCCATCACAGCCGATGAATAACGCCGCGCTCAGCAAATCACGGTGCTTATCGCAGAACTCCAGTAATCCGGGCGAACCAGCTTCTTCCCCGCTTTCCAAGAGCACCGTAACGTTGTAACCCAAGCTCCCCCCGCGCGCTTGGATGGCTGACTGAAGGCCGGCAAGGTTGATGCTATGCTGCCCTTTATTATCGGCTGTGCCTCGGCCATACCAGCGATCACCTTCTACGACTATGCGCCATGGGTCCAGACCGGGGCGCCACGACGGTGAGGATCCGCTGACGACATCGCCATGCCCATACAGCAGCACCGTGGGTAGCGATGCCTCCTCAATCCGTCGGGCAACCAGAAATGGGCCCGCACCCTCGACTGGATTGGGCAGAATCTGGCAACGAAACCCCATGCCTTTCAAATAGGGTGCCATCTCGTCTTTCAGATAGGCCGTCAATTCGGGCACCGCTTCGCCCCTGTCGCTTTCGCTCTTGTAGGCTACCCTGCGGTCCAGATCCCGCAGTAGTTGTCCCTGATCAAAATAAGCTGCGGCCATGGCCACGCATCCCAATCGGGAATGAGGTGAGGCTGGCGACGAAGGGGCGAGAGGCGCTTGCATGAGTATCAAACCAAAGTGTCAGTTGCGCGTAATGTTATTTGCCTTGGCGATCGGCTCGAGCTTGGCAATATCTGTGTTGACCCTCTCAATGTAATCCGCCGAGCTCTCGAACTTAGGCTCAATCCCCGCGTTGGCAAGCTTGTCCGTAAGCGTTTTCTCGCTCATGGCATTTTTCAGAGCGGCTTCCAGCGTAGCCTGTACGGGCGCCGGCAAACCCTTGGGCGCTACCAGTGCAAACCAGGTTTGCATGGCAAAACCCGGAAAACCGCTTTCGGCTACCGTTGGCACATCTGGCAGGGCAGGGACGCGCTCCGGTCCTGTTACTGCAATGGCCTTCACGCGGCCAGATTTTATGGCAGTGGCTGCGGCGGGCACCGCGTCAAAACTGATAGGTATCTGGCCTCCCATCAAGTTTGTCAATGCGGGTGAGGCGCCTTTGAATGGAATATGGAGCACATCCACTTTCGCCGCGGACCATAGCATTTCCGCTGCAAAGTGGACAGTGGACCCGTTGCCATGCGAGCCGTAGGAATATGTTCCCGGCGCCTTGCGAATTTCATTCAACAGAGTCTTCAGGTCATTGGCCGGTTCCTTCTCGTTGGCCAGCAGCACGAGGCTGGTTGTACCGACGATGCCTATGGGGGTGAAGCTCTTGATCGGATCATATGGCAAGTCGGGATAGAGAATCGGATTCACAGCGAAAGTGGTCGCGGTGCCCAGCATCAAGGTATATCCATCGGGCTCCGACTTGGCGGTGTATTCCGCGCCGATGATCGTGGCGGCCCCGGCCTTGTAGTCCACCACCACCTGTTGGGAAAGCTTGTCGCTGAGTTCCTGCGCGATAAAGCGTGCCACAGAGTCTGTCGTGCCGCCAGCCGGGAATGGAACAACCAGCTTGATGGGACGATCCGGATAGGCCGCCACGGCGGGCTGTGCGGACATGCCCGTCGCAACGAGGGCAAGCGCGCAATACATGTAATTAAAGATGCGTTTCATTTTTTCTCCTCCTTATGATTATGGTGTAAGCACTACGTGAGTTTCTTGGTTAATTTTCTGTACTGTCGAATGTGACGATGCGATTGAAGTCGTCGCCGTCGGCGAGTGCGGCCGCACTTGCTTTCCAGATGGCTCCAACCTTTGATGAGACCGGCAGTTTCAGGCCCGATTGTTCCATCAAGTCCATGGCCAGATTGACATCCTTGCGCATCAGCCCCATGGTGAAGCCCGAATCGAAAGCGCCATTCATGATGCGGCTTGGATAGTTGTATAGCGTTACGCCGCTGCGCCCCGAACCCGCATTGACTGCGTCGATGAGCTGCTCGATGGAAACGCCTGCAGATTCCGCCATCTTGAAGGCTTCGCTTGCCGTCAGCAAATGGGATGCAACAAGGAGGTTGTTCACCAACTTTGCTATTTGACCCGCGGTGACCCCACCGACATGAAAGCGCTTGGCGCCCAAGGCTTCCAGTACCGGTTGCGCTTTTTCAATATCGCTGTGGTCTGCGCCTATGAACATCGTCAGCTGGCCGCTTTCGGCGCCGCGAGGCCCTCCGCTTACCGGAGCATCGATATAGCGCACCCCTTCCTTGGACAATATGTCGGCGACCTGCCGGGTCAGTACTGGATCACCTGTGGTTGTATCCAACACAAGAGTGTCCTCGCCAGCCAATTTGGCCAGCCCATGGGTTCCCTCCACCAGGCTCAGTACGTTTTGTGAGTTGGGCAAAGAAAGGACGATCATGGATGCGCCAGAAAGCAGAGCGGGAAGATCTTCGGCAACATCGATGCCTTCCGCCCTGGCGGTCTGGCAGGCCTGCGCAGATAGATCCATGCCGCGCACTGCAAAGCCGGCGCGCTTTAGTGTCTTCGCCATGCCAAGGCCCATCTTGCCCAGGCCAATTACACTGATCAATTGTGATGTGTTCATTATTTCTTCGTTCATAAAAGTTGAAAACGCTGGACGCTATTGGCCTGTCGCATGAGGAACCCACACGCTCTTGACCTGGGTGTACTCGTAAAGCGCCTCTTCGCCGCTGCCTCGTCCATAGCCGCTGTTGTCATAGCCGCCGAATGGCGTTGCCACATGCATGTCGCGGTACATATTGATCCAGAAGATGCCTGCGCGAACTCGCGCAGCCACGCGATGGGCGCGGGCGATATCCCGTGTCCATACGGCGCCGGCCAGGCCGAATTCCGAATCATTTGCTATCGACACCGCTTCTTCTTCCGTGTCGAAGGGAATAACCACGACGACTGGCCCGAATACTTCCTCGCGTGCAATTCGCATCTGATTATGAGTGCCGGTCAGTATGGTTGGGGCGATATAGTATCCAGCCTGTTCAGGCGGCTGGGCGTCGCCCAGCACGAGCTGGGCGCCTTCTTTCAGGCCCATGGCTATCATGTCCCAGGTGCGTCGATACTGTGCGGCGTTGTTAATGGGGCCGCAGTCTGCATCCTCGTCCAAGGGAGCGCCAACTTTGTAGTGGGATGATGCCTCGATGAGCTTGTCGACGAATGCATCATGGATGCTACGCTGGACCAGCAGCCGCGATCCCGCGGCGCAGTTTTGGCCGGTGTTGGTGAATGCCGCCACCACGGCGGCTTGGGCAGCCCGGTCCAGGTCGGCATCCGCGAATACGATGTTTGCGGATTTTCCACCCAACTCCAATATGCAAGGAATTGGGCGGGCGCCAGCAGCACTGTTGACGCGCCTGCCAGTCTGTGTGGAGCCAACGAAAACAACCTTCTTGATTGCGGAATGCGCGATGGCGACGGAACCTATGGTTTGACCCAATCCATTGACCACATTCAGGGTGCCTGGAGGCAAACCGGCCTGTATCGCCAGCTTGGCAAGCGCCAGGGCTGACAATGGAGTCAACTCTGAAGGCTTAAGCAGTACAGCATTACCCATGGCCAGCGCGGGTGCGGCGTTCCACGCGGCAAGATACAAGGGCGAATTCCATGGCATGATCTGCAAGACTACGCCCACGGGTTCTCTAAGCGTGTAGTTCAGGTGCCCTGTCGGCACAGGGATGGTCCTGCCAGTGAATTTGTCTGTCCATCCGGCGTAATAGCGGAAAATTTCCACCACCGCCGCCATTTGCGCACGGCTTGCCTTGATTGTTTTTCCACTGGACCATGATTCGAGCCGTGCAAGCGCCTCCGCATTTTCCATGATCAACTGCGACAGCCTGGCAAGCGCAACACCGCGTGCCTGAGCAGACATGGCCGCCCAGGCATGCTGGCCGGCAGCGGAGCTTTCCAGCGCCAGATGAATCTGTCCGTGATCCATATCGGAATACAAGACGGATGGCGTCCCATCGGCGGGGTTGGTGAGTGCAATGTCCCCGCCTTGTCCGGGGATATTATTTCCGCCGATATAGGAACCCAATGTCGCGTCGGAGGCCATTTCGAGCATCGAACGCAACCATGCAAGCGGTGACGCTGCACAAGCGGGAGCATGAAAGGTATTCATTTGGCTTGCATTTCAGCGTCGTATTCCGCGAAGAACATCCGTGCAATACGCGTTGCATCGCTCCCAGTGGGAACGCCACAATACAGCGCCACTTGCAGGAAGATCTCCGATATCTCCTCGCGCGTCACCCCATTGTTCAGGGCTCCGCGAAGGTGGACTTTCAGTTCCGCGGGGCGATTGGCGGCCGACAGCAGTGCCAGATTCACGATGCTGCGTGCGCGCCGGTCCAGGCCGGGGCGATCCCATACGTCGCCCCACAAATTCTTGATTGCGAACTCGCGCATCGGTTCGCTGAAAGCATCCGTGCTGGCCTTGGAGTTGTTGACATATGCCTCGCCTAGCACTTCCCGGCGAATTTCTTCGCCGCGTTTGAACAGATCCTTTGACATGTACCTTTCCTTCGACTCAGTCATGGGGTTTTGAAGTCATCGTTGGGATCAGTCTAGGCGTGACTTGAAGATAGCGTAAGATGAAAAAAACGTTATCATGATCACTTAAAGATATCGGTAATTACACTATGACGCTCGATCAGTTGCGCGCTTTCGTCACCGTCGTGGAACAGGGCAGTATCCGCGCCGCAAGCCGGGCGCTGGATATAGCCCAGAGCGGCTTGACCCAGCAAATACGGAGGCTGGAGCGGTCGCTGGGCGCGACCCTGTTTATACGGGGTAATAGCGGTGTGGTGCTGACGGCGGATGGAAACACTTTGCTGACCAGGGCCCGGATCATCCTGGGCGAGTGCGACCGCGCAGAGCAAGAGTTCAGTCACCGCAAGCAGGAACTGACCGGCAATATCGACCTTGGCGCCTCTTCCGAGGCATGCGCGCGCATGCTTTCTGTTCCGCTTGCGCAGATGCGGGAGCGGCATCCCAAGGTGCGTATCCATATCACCAGCGGCCCTTCTTCCACATTGCTGTCGGGCATACGAGAAGGAAAGCTGGATTTCGCAGCCACGCTTGTCTCTCCTCGCAGTGACATGGCTGACCTGGCCAGCACCCGTTTGTCGGCGTCACAACCTTGTATTCTGTGCAGGCGCGGCCATCCGCTGGCACATGCCACGTCCTTGGTGGAGCTCGTGGGCGCCGAATGGATCAACACCAAGCCCTTGGGCCAGCCGCATACCCCCTCAAATCGTTTGGGCGATTGGTTC
>Ga0182738_1000693_pt1 | contig 45068 bp, 42 predicted proteins | sample eDN5th30CBELigMG_FD_128876 | JGI IMG/M metagenome (GOLD analysis project Ga0182738, IMG submission 128876) | Enriched Miracle-Growth compost microbial communities from Emeryville, California, USA - eDNA 5th pass 30_C BE-Lig MG (version 2)... ... | reverse complement strand
ACCGATGACGAATTCGGCCAATAATAGCGGTAATCCAATCAATAAGGTAAATACCAAAAAGATTATAAAGAATGCTCCCCCGCCGCTTGTACCCGCCACATAGGGGAATTTCCAAATGGCCCCGAGGCCAATCGCGGAACCGGCAGCGGCGAGGATAAATCCTAATTTTGAAGTCCATTGTTCTGTCTGGTTCATCATGTTGCTCCTCATGTTGTATGTTTACAGAATTCGATTATATCACATCAGCGATCATAGACAGAAATTATAATCATAGCAAACTCGGTAAAGTTGAACGATTTCTTCTAGCGAGGGAATCCTTGGATTATTTTCAGGGCTTCCGCTGGCCAGGGCGTCCGTAGCCATCTTGTTTAAAAACTGTTGAAATTTTTCTTGATTGATTCCCCACGTCTTCAAATTGGGTATATGTAAGTCGCGGCAGAGATTCTTCACTTCGATAATAACGATATCCGCCAATTCTTGATCAGACAGTCCTTTCCATTCAGGTTTAATCAGTCGACCGATATCTGCTAATTTCTCCCTTGCACTCTCTTTGGTAAACTCCAGTACAGCAGGCAGCAGCATGGCATTTGATACACCGTGCGGGACATGGAAAAGCGCACCAATCGGGCGAGACATTCCGTGAACAAGGGTTACAGAAGCATTGGAAAATGCCGCACCTGCGAGCATGGAAGCGAGAGACATATTGCCTCGGGCTTCAAGATGATCAGATTGGGTATAAGCCTTGCGTAAATTTTTCATGTTTAATTCGATTGATCTTAAGGCGAGAGTATCTGTCATAGGTTGAGAACGGCGCGAAATGTAGGCTTCTATTGCATGACATAATGCATCCACCCCTGTTGCCGCGGTTACTGGGGGTGGGCAGGAAAGTGTGAGAAGTGGATCAACGATGGCCACACACGGCAGTAATTCAGGCTGAGAAATCATCATTTTGACTTCAGTTTTTGTATCGGTGATGACGGTTACCTTAGTCGCTTCAGAGCCTGTCCCGGCTGTAGTCGGTACAGCAATGAGCGGAAGTGGTTTCTTCGAGAATAATTTTTTGTTACCGATGTAGTCGCTTAACTTGCCTTCGTTCGTCATCAACACGGCAACGGCCTTTCCAGTGTCGATACAGCTTCCTCCGCCAACCGCAACAATCACGTCACAAGCTTCGTTGCGGCAAATCGTTAGTGCTTCCTCCACATGAACATCCGTTGGCTCAGTGTCCACGCCTAGATACTTTGCATAGGAAATGCCTTTTTTTTGCAGTAGAGCCTCCGTCTGTGCTACATTCCCGATCTTCTCCATGACTGGGTCACTAATGAGCAACACCTTTTGTCCCAACGAAGTTGCCTGTTTGCCCACTTCTTGAAAGGAGCCCTCCCCGTACAGGATTTGGCTTGGCATTAGTATTTGGTAAAATGACATCTTTTGTTCCCCCATTTGCGGATTTATTAATCTCATTTTACCACATATTTGCCAATAATTTATTTTTTCAGGGAACTCAGATTCGTAGAACGTCTTAGTTGTCAATTCTCCAACTATTCCTACAAATTGACCACCTGATCTGTCCGTTAGTTGATTTTTCTCCACCTCCCCCCTTTTTTCACACAAAAAGAAGGCCTTTTCTTGGCCTTAATTGGACGTTCTCCACCTAAACCCTCATCAGGAGGCTCATATTTATGTGATAATTAGAGTTTTTCCACCTAATGGGCAATTTAGGAAACCCTCCGGTCGTGCACCTTCCTATTTTCCTCCTGCACCACGTGATAACTGTAAATCACAAGATATATCACCATTAAAACAACGGAAATTCGATACATCATCGCGTAGCTAGTGTATCTTGCGATGATTCCAAGCAACATAGCACCTGCCCCAATTCCCAAATCAAATCCGGAAAAAAAGGTCCCATTCGCAGTACCACGGCGTTGCGGGGAGACACGATTGATGGTCCATGCCTGTAAAGAAGGCTGAATAGCCCCAAACCCGATTCCATAAAAAACAGAGGCAGCAATCAGTGTACTAACAGTAGTGGTATAAGAAAGTAAGATCAGTCCTATGATGCTAAAAAAGGCCCCTGGATATAACACCCATTTATGCCCTTTTCGGTCAAACAGCTTACCAGCTACCGGACGAACAATCATCACCATCAAGGCATTAAACAAAAAGAACCACCCTACATTTCTAATTCCTACATCCGCTCCAAACAAGGTAATAAAGCTGACAATCCCGCCATATGTGACACCTAAGAGCAAGACTAGAAGAGAAGGAAATAGTGCTTTTGGTTCGACAAGACCTTTCCACAATGAGAATTGAGCTACTTTTTCTTGTTTCATTTGTGGTTCCTGATATGGAACACATAAGAAAAGGATGATCGAGAGATGTCCGAAAATGGTAGCGGTTAAAAATAGGATACCAAAACCAAATTCATTCATGACCCAAATTCCCACCATTGGTGCAAGCGCCATTGCAAGGGTGCTGGACAAACCGTAATATCCCATCCCTTCCCCCCGCCGCGCGGCTGGTATAATATCAGAAATCATGGTACCGAGTGTTGTCGTTGCCATTCCCCATCCGATCCCATGGATAAATCGCACGACAAGGATCAGGAATACTGTCGCGAACCAGTAATAACCCGCAACCGAAAGGACAAAAATGATCATGCCAATGACTAGGATTTTTTTTCGACCGACCGTATCTAATCCCTTTCCCGCAAAAGGCCGTGTTAACAAGGCAGATATGGTAAAGATGCCGATGACGAGACCAATCGCCAGTTCATCGCCACCACTCTCCTCTACATAAACCGGCAAAGTAGGAATCAACATTTGAAAGCTTAAAAATAAAAATAAATTGGAAATCGTAATCCCGATGAATTCTTTTGTCCACAGTGAGACTTCATTTGTTTTGCTAGACATTAGATGATCCTCCTTCCTTTACTCAGAATACGGGAGTAGCCAAAGCTGGTCAAGGTGATAGTTATGGTTACATGCTTGTTGACATAACGTTTATTTTGTTAGGTTGGATTTGTATTGTGTAGGAATATACCGCGTTTCCTTCCTTCTAACCTATGGACTTATCATAGTGAAAAAATTTTCCCTTAACTTTTGAGTTTAGGGTTTGGAAGATAAGATAACGGAAAAAAACTCCGTTATTTGCCCCATTTCGATCCAATCACCTAAAATAACGGAAACTTTTACCGCTAAACAAAAAAGGAGCCTAAAAGTGGCCCCTTCCTTTTATTTATTCGCTTCTAACAGCTTATTCACGAGATCTTCACCAAACGTTGGTGCGTACTTTTTGTAAATTGGCTGCAATTTTTCAACAAACTTTTGTTTTTCTTCCGCACTAAGTTCTGTAACCACCATGCCTTCTTTTTTCAAGAAATCTATGGCTTCCACACTTTCTTTTTGGTTTAACTCTCTTTGATAGGTTTGCGCTTCAGCAGCCGCTTTTTTCACGATTTCCTTTTCTTCATCTGTCAAACTGTCCCAGAATTTCTTGCTCAGCATGAACACACTGGCATTATAAACATGGCCGGTAGTTGTTAAGTATTTTTGCACTTCGTAAAATTTAGCAGTAGTAACGTTTCCTGCAGGGTTTTCCTGTCCATCAACAACGCGTTGCTCCAACGCAGTAAACAGTTCCGTATAAGGGATGGGTGTCGGTGTTGCACCTAATTCTTTCCACATATCGATGTGAAGATTATTTTCTAGGGTTCGAATCTTCAATCCCGAGATATCATCTACGCTTTTCACTTCTCTTGTGTTATTGGTCAAGTGTCTGAATCCATTCTCCCAGTAGTTCAAGCCAATAACTCCAACCGCTGGCAATTGATCCAATAGTTCTTGTCCAATTGGACCATCAAGAACCTTATAAGCCGTTGCTTCATCTTTAAATAAGAAGGGAAGATCGAATACGTTAAAGGTTTCCACTGAAGTTGCGATAGGTCCAGTTGACATCGTGGAGCCTTGGATGGTACCGATTTTCAAGGCGTCAAATACAGCTAAGTCTCCACCAAGCTGCCCATCCGGATATACTTCGGCTTTGATCGCTCCATTCGTTTCTTTTTCAACAATTTCACCAAATTTCACCAACCCTTGGGTTAGGGACCGATCCTTCGAGGTTACAACGGAGAGTTTCATTACCTTTGTCTCCGTTGGGGCTGCTGTAGCTTGCGGATTCTTCGTTGTGTCCGATGGTTCCTCTGCCTTTGGAGCTGGAGTGCTGGAATTCGATGAACAGCCGACAAGTGTTAGCAAACAGCCGGTAATGAGTACATTGACTAACTTTTTCATTTCTTTATCCCCTATTTTTTTTAATTTTTGACCGCATAGGGAAGTATAGCTACCTTGATTCGACATCCCTATCGGCATGAAAAGCTTCTTCTAAAGAGGGATTCCTCCTCTTCGATTAGGCTTCAGTAGAAGCTTTTCTTAAATCAAATACTATTTTCCCATAATTTCCTGAGAGCGCCATATCATATGCCTCTTGATAATTCGCTAAAGAAAGAGTTTTAGAAACAATCGGTCCTACTTTAAAGGAAGGATCCCTTAAATATTCGATGGTTTGCGCAAAATCTGCCGGGAAATTGTAGATAATAGTCCCGTGTAATGTGAGTTCCCCTCGCACCACGCGCATTACGGGTAAATTGGCTTCAGGTGCAAACCCAATGAGGATCATATCACCACCAGCTTTTACCAATTCGATCCCCTGCTCAACCGTGATTTTTGTTCCCGCTGCTTCAATGACCACATCAAAACTTTCACCTTGAACTTCCTCGGGTTTTACCGCCCGAATGTCACCTAAGCTCTTGACCAACTCGAGTTTCGCCGCGTTGATATCGATTGCTGTCACTTTGGCTCCCATGTGATGGGTCAATGCTGCTGCAAGCATTCCTTCATTCCCGCAACCAAAGATTGCGACAGTTGTATCCTTTTCAATTTTCACCTTTTTCAAGGCATGTACAACCACAGCGAAGGGTTCAATTAACACCGCACGTTCGAACGGAAGGTCTTCTGGAATGGGCAATACATACTTGGATGATATGACCAAATGCTCCGAAAAACCGCCATTTATATTGACTCCCAAGGATTTTTTATACTGGCAAATGTTTGTTTTTCCCTTCAGACACCACTCACATTCACCACAGTACGTATTGGGCAAAATAACGACCCGCGTCCCAACTGCATAAGAAGCCTCTTCCCCAGCCTCTATAATCGTTCCTACTAATTCATGCCCTGGCCGAAGTGGGTATGCGGCATGTGCTAGTTTTCCTTGGTAGACTCGTAGATCAGATCCACATATTCCACCATATCGAAACTGAATCTTTACTTCATCACCTACTGGTGCAGGCATATCTGCAACATTACGCAATTCCAATTCATTCGGACGATTTAAATACAATTCCAACATAAAGAACACCGCCTCTGCTATTTCTAAGAAGTTCATCCCAATCTATCTCATAGAATTAGTTTAATCATCCTTCATCCATTTTACAAGAAAAACTTTAGTCCTTTAAAAGAAAACAACATCAACGCGTTAGGGATTCTACCCAAAAAAGTAATGACCCCAATAGGTAAAGTCTATTTAGTGGGTCATTATACGGTGAAAATGATTTAGTTGTTTTTCTTGACGGGATAAATCGTCATTTCTTTATTGAATACCGTCCAATTATCATCTTGATCCATCACCTTGACCTCAACATTCCACGTCCCAGGGATAGAAAGAAATGGACCAACACTGGTATAGGAAAATCTGTCCAGATCTGTTTGGCTTTGTGCCAAATGTTTTAAGGGTACGGAAATTGGAGCGATGTTCTGATCCCCACGATGAATTAATTGCATTTCTATTTCTTTCACCGATTTTCCTTTTTGTGTTGTAACTGAAATGTTAAACGTATTATTAACTCCTGGATTATTTGGTGTAATCTCCATGTCCATCGCCATCGATTGTCTTTCTCTCCAAATTAGCGGGTCATTGGACGGGATTGGACTGGCATCTGTCAAAACAGCGACAAGAAAAATGATTACGGTAAGGATCTGGTAATCCCATTTCAGCCAGCTATTTAGCTTTGTTTCCTCCCTGGACGACATTCCTTTACGAATGTTTGCTGCCACGAAAATGACAAGGAGGACCAAAACACTTTTTGCCAGAATTAAAATGCCCCAGTTCGTATGCAGTAAAAAGGAAGGCGTCGGGATAAAGATATAAGTCATGATCAACCCGGTGATAACTAAGGCAATGATACTCCAGAATGCATGTTTAGACAGTTGTTGTAAATAAGCCGCCCGTTCTTTTCCAAATTCCTTTCCCCAGAAAAGAAGATAAAGCAATCCCCCTACCCAGATCGAGGCAGCACCGAGGTGGATGATATCGAAAATGACAGTAAGCCATGAAGGTTCGAACGTAATAGCGTGTCCGCTAATTCCTTCCGTAACTAATAAGAAAAAGGCAAAGGTAAAGTCAAATCCCTTATTCTTCCCTAAGAGAAAGCTAGCCAAGATCATAAAAATAAAGGACACTGACCAGGCCAGACCAAAAGCCGTTTGAAAAAAGGCCAGCAAGGCTTCGTTGCCGAATTCCTCCAAGACACTTGAGAATTGGATGAAACCAATCAGAATTAAAAATGCGAGATACGTTCTTCGAGTATACTTGAGCCATTTGTGAAAGTGATCCAAGCTTTCTTTGTAACGGATAGGATAAAGATACTTCCACCAAACAAAACCACATAAAGCTAGGAATGAAAGATAATAGAACACCTTGAATACAGCCAAAAGCGGCCCAGCGTGTTTCGTGGAATCAATATAGCGATAGGAGTCATATTGATCCCCCACGTTTCCCACCGATAACAGGTACGCTTCTGTAATCGGATGCCCGTCTGCGGAAATGACCCGATATGAAACGGTATAACTGCCATCCTTTAGTTTCGGGAGAGCAAGACTGATCTCTCTTTGGTCATGACTCATCTTTGTTTCTTGCTCCGTTACTGACTTGCCTTTTCCATCATATAAGTGAATATAATAAAGGCCCTTTTCCAACCGCTCGTTAAATTTTAAGCGAATTTGCGAAGGAGACTGATCGGTATGGCTATTTTTTGACGGATAGGATTCAAGTAAGGCAGAATGTGCAAACGTAACACCCGGCTGGATTAATAGGAAAAAAAGGACCAACATGCACAAAGGAAAGGTCCATCTTATATAATTTCTCATCATAAACACCCTCTAAAGCTTTTTTACTAGTGTAAAGGGTGCTGACGGATGATGCAGTGATACTTTTCACAGGAGCTGTTTAGTTGGCTTCTAAAATAACGGAAAAACTTTCCGCTATTTCTTCTGATTACCGGTATTAAAGGGCCCTTCATAAGGTAAAATCCCCAACCGGATTGCCCAGTTAGGGATATACTTATCCAATCATTAATTTCTCTAATTCAAGGGGTTCTATGTATTGGCCGTCTTTGTAGGCTCTCATATTACCACCGGAAATTTCGTCAATCAAAAGAATCTGTTGGTTTTCTTTGTCCCGGCCAAATTCGAATTTGATATCGTAAAGTTCAATCCCTTTTTTTGCTAATTCATCTTTGACTACCTGGCCAATTTTCTTCGTTAGGTCTTTTAACACCGTATATTCATCCTTGGTTAGGATTCCCAGCATGTCCAAAGCTTCATCGGAAATTGGCGGGTCTTGGCGAGCATCGTCTTTGAGGGTCACCTCGACAAAGGCATCCAATGGCTGTCCCTCTTCAGCATACATTCCATATCGGCGGAGAAAACTTCCGACAGCACGGTAACGGCAGATCACCTCAAGCCCTTTGCCGAATACAGTTGCAGGTTTTACAGTCATCGTTGCTTCTTCGATATTGGCATCTATATAGTGGGTAGGAATCCCCTTTTCTTTAAGGATTTCAAAAAAGTGTTTGGTTAATCGAAGTCCTGCTCTGCCAGCGCCTTCCATTGTGAGACCGACTGTATTCGCACCTGGGTCAAATACTCCGTTTTCACCTGTAACATCATCCTTAAATTGGAGCAAGTAGTTGCCATCTTCTAATGCATATACATCTTTTGTTTTTCCGGTATAGATTAGCTTTTTCATCACAATGTTCCTTTCGGTTTCGTCTTGAACATACGACATTATATCATAAAGTTTGTCAAGCAAGGAAAATAACCCAACTCGGTTGATCACAGGCGAAAATGTGGGGGCTTCGTTATCGAACTTATAAGTAAATAAGCGAGATTTCCTGATTACTGAAAAATAGCGGAAGGAGTTTCCGCTATTTATTTTTCACCTTCGATATTCCGCTCAATGGAGTGAATAACCCCTAGATGGATCCCTTCGTGGTGCAGACTAAAAGCAAGAATTTCCCCAATTGTCCCCATTTCAAAACCTAACCGAACAAAGGGTTTGACTGCTTTTTCCTGCAGACGATAGCCTAAAGTATCCTTGATGTATTCGGTTTGCTGTTTTAATAAAGAGGATAAGTCTTCCAAACTCGGTGGTTCAACGTCCCAATCTGCTGGCTTTGTTCGGTTGCCGAAAAGACTTGCAAAATGGGATGGTAATTGTTGAGGCAATCCAGCAAACTGGGATGCGAGCTGATCTTGAACGATTAAAATATGGCCAACATTCCACCGAATTGTATTGTTGAATCCTTTTGGTTTAATATCTGCCGCATCCTCTGGAATCGACTCCAACTTTTTCAATGTAATGGCTCGAACCACTTCGACCTGTCTAAGCAACATTTCATTCGTCATAAGATCTCCCTCTGAGTGGAAAAAATTTATATGGTTCCTATAATATCATCAATGCTGTACCTTTTAAAAGAGATCATTGGGAGGGATATTCCGTTATTTGATAACCCAGTTTTGAGACATATTCTTCTTTTGTAGTTAATAAAAGATTAGCGTGGAAGTAACTTTTTTTAAAGTAACTTTTCAGGGTTTGTAAGTTTACAGTTGAAAACTTGATGATCCTATTTCGTCGGGGGTGATAAACGGAAAAGTACCTACCAAGAAGTTCCATAAACTCATCTATAATTGTACCTGCGTTTTGTAAATAGCGGTTATCAAACTCGATGATCCCGATACTCCCTGCACTTTCTTTCAATAGTCTTTCCATTCCTTTTAAGGCATTTGCTTCATGGCCTTCAATATCGATTTTAAATAGGACTCGCTCCGCTTTTAGTTCTTTTTGAGCAAAGAGTGAATCAATCTTCACATTTTTGACAATGGCCTCTTTTTGATTCTTGGCTTGATTTAGTGTGCCGGATGAAATCCCTGAAAAATCAAGATCAACGTAGAACTTTGTGTTCGTCAAGTTTTCGTTTGAAGCAAATGCATAGATGACGTTCATTTGTTCCCGATTAGGATGTTCATTGATTGACTTTGTGATATAGGGTTCAAGACCTTGATTAGCTTCAATCCCAACAATTTCGACGTGTTTTGGATAATTGGTTGATAAAACGATTTCCCCGTAGTTCATCCCTATATCAATGACAATCGAGGGCATGACGGTTTTTACAGCTTTTCTCCAAATTCGTGTGACTATGGGTTGGGTGATTCCCTTTTTCCTGATTAACCAACGCCCTCTTCGATCATTTCTATTTGTATAAAGCACATTTGTGCTGCCAGAAATGATAGTTTTAAAAAAATGGTCTATCTCCATCCTTCTCCTCCTCTCCTTATCTACTGATAAAGATGGATCAAATATTCCCGTGCCGTGTCGTTTTTTATGGACCTAAAACTAGTTTTAATATGCCTTTTTAAAGACAAAGAAGTCCAGTAAAGTACAGCGATAGGTGTTTGGTTGAAATAGAGGGTATTTTCCGTTAATCTTAACCCTGAGCAAAATAGTTTATTTCTTAACTTCGGATGTCCCGCCCATAGTCTGTTTCTATACCGAAACCTCTCAAAATTCCAGGCAAAATTAGGATATAACTTATTTAAATAATCTACTTCAGAGGAATTTCGCACAGCTAAGTGATTAAGTACAGATTGATCATAGGTTTTAACACTAGCTGCAATATCCTGTTTTAACTCATTCCACAATTTTTCAAACTCTAGGATATACTTTTGAGGGGCAAAAAAGAATCCTGACATGAGATAGTTCTTTTGCGGGATCTGAAGGTTGGCACCACAATTGCGTAATCTTTTTCCATAACCATAGGAAATGACATTGATTTTGTTTGGATTCATTTTTGAGGAAAGATTTGTAAAAACCAGCATGTCAGCATCAATCCAGCAAATATTTCCATATTTGTTCGCTGCGTCTAACAGGATCAATGGTTTTGCGGAGCGAAGAGGGAGGTTGCCGGCATACATTTTTAAACGATCCAATGTTAAACTGTTATCAATAATGCAGCCTGGTAGATTCATATCTTTCGAATCTGTGTAAATGATGAGTGGTGAATCATGAAACTGTGAAAAGGTGCGGGCCAGTCCCATTACAATAGGATACCAAGCAGCCCCATATGCTGCCGTTACAAAGGATATTCTTTCATCGTTTGTATTCAAAATACGCCCTCCAAATATCAATCTTTATTCTATAAAGTATGCATGCCGCTTGTTTCTGTTACGAAAATGGGAACTAGATAAATGATAGATTAACGCGAAAAAGCCCCAGGTTTTAAGCCTGAGACTTTTTAGATGAACTACACCATAATCTTGCAAATATCATTAGTAAAATCAACAGGATCCTCAATCGGCAATCCTTCGATAAGCAGAGCTTGATTATACAAAAGATTGGTGTATAAACTTAATTTGTCTTTATCCTTTTCAAAAGCTGATTTTAGGGATTGGAATACTTCGTGGTCAGTATTAATTTCTAGAATCTTGTTCGCTTTGATATCCTGATTTCCGGGCATGGACTTGAGGATTTTTTCCATCTCGATGGTTACTTCCCCTTCGGTTGATAGACAAACCGGATGGGTCTTTAAGCGATTGGAAACCCTCACATCTGTTACTTTGCCGGATAGCACATTTTTCATGTGCTCAAAGAGATCTTTATTCTCGGTTTGCTCGGCTTCAGTCTTGGCCTTATTTTCATCAGCCTCAATTCCGAGGTCGCCGCTTGATACAGATTTAAACTCTTTTTCTTTATAGGTCATCAACATTTTGATCGCGAACTCATCGATATCCTCTGTGAAATATAAAATTTCGTATCCTTTCTCAGCAACGATTTCGGTTTGTGGCATTTTATCAATTCTTTCGATCGATTCCCCAGAGGCATAATAAATGTACTTTTGTTCTTCCGGCATTTTAGAAACATATTCGTCAAGTGTAACGAGTTTCTTCTCTTTCGAGGAGTAGAACATCAAAAGGTCCTGCAAACCATCCTTGTTGCTGCCGTAATCACTATAAACACCATATTTTAACTGCCGGCCAAAGGATTTATAGAAAGTTTCATACTTTTCCCGTTCATCCTTTAACATGCTTTGCAATTGGCTGGTGATTTTGTTTTTAATGTTCTTGGCGATTTGCTTTAATTGGCGATCCTGTTGCAAAATCTCCCTAGAGATGTTGAGGGATAAATCTTCCGAGTCTACCATTCCTTTGACAAAACTATAGTAATCAGGAAGCAGGTCAGCACATTTGTTCATGATTAATACGCCATTCGAGTATAGCTCCAAGCCTTTTTCATATTCTTTGGTATAGTAATCGAATGGAATATTCTCTGGAATATATAAAATCGCGTTGTACCTCACAGCACCATCCACACTGATATGGATATGTTTGAGAGGCTTGTCGAAACCGTAATGCTTTTCAGCATAAAAGTTTTCGTAATCCTCGGCTGTGAGCTCACTTTTATTCTTTCTCCAGATCGGAACCATGCTGTTAATGACTTGTTCTTCCTTGTAGTCCTCAAATTCGTTGTCACTTCCCTCTTTTAAGCGATGGTTGGTGACATCCATTTTAATTGGATAGCGAATGAAGTCTGAGTATTTCTTGATGATCGCCTTTAAACGGTATTCATCAAGGTACTCATCGTAGTTTTCTTCTTCGGTATTCTCTTTGATTTTAAGGATAATTTCGGTACCCACCGAATCCTTCTGATAAGGTTCAATGGTGTAGCCATCGGTTCCAGTGGATTCCCATATGTAGGCCTGATCACTTCCAAGGGCTTTGGTAATCACAGTGACCACATCTGCGACCATAAAAGCGGAATAAAACCCAACTCCGAATTGTCCAATAATCTGATGGCCATCCTTTGCTTCATTCTCTTTTTTAAAGGCTAAAGATCCACTCTTGGCAATCACACCAAGATTATTTTCAAGCTCATCCTGCGTCATCCCAATTCCGGTGTCAAGGATTTGCAGCGTTCTATTTTCCTTGTCAGCCGTCACTTTTATGTAGTAGTTGTCTTTATCGAAGGTTAACGAATCATCCGTTAAAGCCTTGTAGTAGATTTTATCGATGGCATCACTAGCGTTGGAGATCAATTCCCTTAAAAAGATTTCTTTCTGCGAATAGATGGAGTTAATCATCATCTCCAATAATCTTTTCGATTCTGCTTGAAATTGCTTTTTTTCCATGAATAGGCTCCTTTCCATATGACTGAGACAAAAGTCTGGTATTTGTAAAAATAGGAATTGGCACTCAACGTGTGTGAGTGCTAATTCCTATTTTACCTCAGAATCATGTTGATTAAAAGTCTGTTCCTTGATTTTTGAGGCTGCCATTTGCCAGTCGGATAAAAAGTTTCGATATAGATTCGGATGACGATGAACAGCAAGCGGATGGTATGTGACAATAGCAGGAATACCTTGAAAGACCTGATGCCAGTGACCGCGGAGGTCAGACATTTTGGCTTCTGGTTGGGCTAGGACAGTTTCTGCTACAATCAAGCCGTGTAGGACAATGATTTGGGGCTTTTTCTGTTTGATTTGTTCTATTAGAAAGCCTGAACAGGCTTCGCGTGCTACTGTTTTATCATACTTTCGGATCGGTCTGCACTTAAGCAAGTAAGTTGCGTAGACATCACTTTTTTCGAGTCTTGCTTCGTTGATGGCTTTTTGCAGCATGATCCGTGTCGAACAAATAAAAGCCTCCCCTTGTTTATCTTCCCGCGCCCCCGGGTTATCCAATAAAGCAAGAATCGGCGCATCCACTGCCCCCTCCCCCCAAATGACTCTTGTTCGCTGTTTGTGAAGTTCACATCGGGTGCAATTGGCGGCATGTGAGGGCGGACGTTCCTCTGGCCATATTTCTGGTGTAAATACCATGATACCCGTTCCTCCTCTTTTGAATTTCCTTGTTGACTTTCCTGAAGGCCTATACTAAAATTACGATCAATATATAATGAGCTATGAGAAGGACATGAATCATTCTTGGTTTTCTTGTGCAGAGAACAGGGTCATTGGCTGCGAGCCCTGAGGAAAAGCGAATGATTTACCACCTTTGAGCTATTATGGGGAAATGTTGAAACAAATTATCCATGATCGGTCAATCCGTTATCTTGCCAAGCATAAAACTTTTGTTTTATGGAATTAGGGTGGTACCACGACCGCACACGTCCCTTGTTATGGGATGTGTGCGGTTTTTTGTATTCCGCATAGGAAACGATAAACTTCCTTGAATGGTTATCCCTATTGGCATGAAAAGCTTCCTCTAAAGAGGGATACTTCTTCTTCGAAAGTGCTTCGATGGAAGCTTTTCCATATGGAGATTTGGTTCAGCAGATTATCTATAATCGGTCAATCCGTTATCTTGTCGAGCACAAAACTTTTGTTTTGTGGAATTAGGGTGGTACCGCGACCGCACTCGTCCCTTCTATTGGGATGTGTGCGGTTTTTTAATTGAATGATTAGGAGGCAGAATCAAAATGGAACCAGAAAAATTAAGTCACCGCAAATTAGGTCAGGAATTGGAGCTGTTTACTTCAATGGAAGAAGCGCCGGGGATGCCGTTCTTCTTGCCAAACGGGATGGTCATTCGTAATGAGCTTGAGAATCTCTGGAGACGTAAACACCAGGAGGCAGGCTATCTAGAAATCAAAACTCCGATTATGATGAAGAAAGAACTATGGGAACAATCGGGTCATTGGGATCATTATCATGAAAATATGTATTTTTCCCATGTGGATGAACAAAATTATGCGATCAAACCGATGAATTGCCCTGGGGCAATCCTAATATTTAATAGCAAGCGAAGAAGTTATCGGGAATTGCCGATCCGCTTTGCAGAACTTGGGTTGGTTCACCGTCATGAACTCTCCGGCTCACTGAACGGATTGTTAAGAGTTCGGTCTTTTACACAGGATGATGCGCATTTATTTGTTCGGCCGGAGCAAATTGAAACCGAGATTGAAAAGATCCTGAATTTAATTGATGATCTGTATTCACATTTCGGATTTCGCTATAAAGTGGAGCTTTCTACTCGACCGGAAAAGTATATGGGATCTGTGGAAATCTGGGACCAGGCAGAGGCGTCGCTGCAATCAGTCTTAAAGGCTAAAGGGTTAGAGTACCAAATCAATCCTGGTGACGGCGCTTTCTATGGACCGAAAATAGACTTTCATATTTTGGATTCTCTTGGACGAAGCTGGCAGTGCGGAACAGTTCAACTAGACTTTCAAATGCCAGAAAAGTTTAACTGCACATTTGTGGGAGAGGACGATCAACCGCATCGACCAGTCATGATTCATCGGGCTATCTTTGGTTCCGTGGAGCGGTTTATGGCGATCTTAATCGAACATTATGGCGGCGAATTTCCGCTATGGCTATCCCCTGTTCAAGCCAAAATCTTACCGATTGCCGATTCCCATGCTGCCTACGCAGATGAGGTAAGGGCTCGTTTGCAATCAGCAGGAATACGGGTGGAAGTCGATTATAGGGCGGAAAAGATCGGCCTGAAAATTAGAGACGCAGAAAAGCAGAAGGCTCCCTATATGCTAGTCGTCGGTGATCAAGAAATGGTAAATCGGAGCTTGGCGGTTAGAAAACGGAAAGAAGGAAATCAAGGTGTGATGAGCTTTGAGAAAGTGGTTGATGGACTTCTTGAAGAGATGGCCAAGGGTCGGAAGTGATGGAGATAGTTTTTGTATTGGGATGCCCGAAACTTATGATCGAGACAGGTCTCGGTGTTTTATAACTGCCCCTGTCCCCAATCCTTAGGAATCGGGACAGGTCTTGGAATGTTACAGCCATCCCTATCCCGAATCCCCTTGGTTTGAGACTCACTTCGATATTTCAGTCTGAATAAAAATTGAGACTAGGTTCAAACACTGGCAGCCCATTAACAGCTTCTAACTGCTATGACTTCCATGAGAATTAATGCGAATCAACTTGCCTAGTAACCCTTTTGAAAAAAATGGATAACGGAGGATTCCTCCGTTATCCTAATCATTGGTCATACCTATCTAGTCAAGAACAATGCAATCTCCGGGAATATCACAACAAGAACCAAGGCTAAAATCATTAATCCGAAGAAAGGTATCACTCCTCGAACAACTTCACCCACTTTTTCCTTCGATATACCACTGACGACGAACAAATTCAGTCCTACTGGTGGCGTGATCATCGCCAGTTCCATATTGATCGTCATGATAATCGCGAAATGGATCACATTAATATCAAACATGGCCAGTACCGGTAGAAGGATCGGCAGTGTAATCAAAATGATGGCAATCGCTTCAAGGAACATCCCAAGGATAAAGAACATCAGGTTGATGGCAATAAGGAAAATCCACTTGTTGGCTGCATGAGCTTCGACCCAGGCTGTGAAATCTTGTGGTATTTGTTCCGTTGTAAGAAACATCCCAAATATCATGGCGGAAGCAATAATTAAGAAAATCATGGCTGTAATGTTGATCGACTCTTTGGTTACGTCGATGAACTTTTTCCAATCCATCTCCCTGTATATAAAGACAGATACGATCACTCCGTAAAAACTGGCCACGAAGGCTGCCTCTGTAGGTGTCACGATCCCGGTGTAGATCCCGCCAAGGATTAACACAGGAAGCGCAAATCCCCAGACCGCTTTCCCAGACTTCTTCCATCGTTGCTCCATCGTTTCTTTGGGGAGACGTCCATAGTTGTTGACCCTCGCATGGATAATTGCGGAAATCAATAAGATTCCGCCTAATAATAGGCCTGGCAGAATTCCAGCCGTAAATAATTTCCCGATAGATTCCTCTGCGACGGATCCATAAATAATAAGTGGAATGGAAGGCGGAATTAAAATCCCCAACGTTCCAGAAGCTGCTACTAGTCCCATGGCATACCTTTTACTGTAGCCTGCTTTTACCATTCCCGGGATCATGATGCTTCCAATAGCAGCAGCAGTTGCTGGACTTGAACCAGAGATGGCGGCAAAAATCATACAGGCAAGGATCGTTACTACAGCTAATCCACCGCGAATATGGCCTACCCATGATTTAAGGGATTCGATTAGATAATAGGAGATTCCACCCTTTGACATGATGATCCCGGCAAAAACGAATCCTGGAATCGCCATCAATGTAGCCGAATTAAGAGAACTAAACATCTTTTGAATCACGGGATAAAGTGTAAAATCGATCATTGTTAAGGCGAGAATGCTCGATAACCCTAAACTAATCGCAATCGGCACACGAATCAAACATAGAATGGCAAATGTAAAAAAAAGAACGAAAGTAGGGCTCATTAAAGATGCAGTCCTCCTTTTCCTTTGTCATCCGTTATACCATCTAGGGCTATATCGTGACCTATCTGACCGATAATCTCCGTTCGATCCCCTTTGATTGCAAGGATGCCTTTAAAAATAAAATAGAGGGCCAATAAAGCCATGCCCACCGGCATAATCAAATATGTAACCCAAATCGGAATTCCTACATCAATCGTTACAATCTGCTGCTCAAATGCAAGCGCTATCATTTGTACTCCTGTGACAGTCATGAAAATGCAATAAGCTGCGCCGATGAAATTACTTGCAACACAGACTGCTCTTTTTGCGGTATAGGGAAGTTTATCATAAAGCAAATCAATCACAATATGGTGATTTTCTCGTAAAGCGATCCCAAAACCGATAAAGATGGACCAAACCATTAACAATTCGAATATTTCTAGTGACCAAGCAGGTGGAAGATTTAATACATAACGCATAAATACAGAATACAGACTGACGATAAATCCCCCTAAAAAGAGGATCCCGGCTGAATACTCTTCAACCTTATGAAGCCACCTAAAACCCATCCTCTTTGCCCCTTTCCTCTTCATTTTTAGACAACCGAATGATCGTATTTCCAATATACTAAATTCCTCTAAATAAATAAATAGAAATTTGCTTTAATTATATTTATTATTTATATTCACATTATATTAAATTTTTGGTATATTATAGTTGAATTCCTGATTTGACTTTCTTTGGAGGTGGAGAGGGTTTTGGAAATAAGAGAATTTGATTCTGTTGTCACAGAAATTAAAGGAGAATTACATAATTATGGGTAAGACGATTGGTTTCATCGGGCTGGGGAATATGGGATTCCCGATGGCTAAACGCTTATTAAATCATGGGTACAAGATCCATTGCTATGATATAAATGAAAACGCCTCCTCCTCTTTACAGGAGTTTGGAGCGATTTGCTCTACCCTCTCGGACATTGTCATCCATTCGAACACCATCATCTTGATGCTGCCTCATTCGAAAATTGTTAATGAAGTAATCAACCAGCTTGCGACCATCTATACTTCATACCATCTTCAAAAGGAAGAATTAACGATCATCGACATGAGCAGTTCGTTTCCATTGGATACGAAAAGTAATTTTGAAAAGCTTGCCGGAATCGGCATCAATTTTATGGACGCTCCTGTCAGCGGCGGCGTTAAAAAAGCCATAAGTGGACAGTTATCGATTATGGTAGGAGGCTCAGAAAAAGTTTACACCGAGCATTATGATTTTCTAAGAATTATGGGAGAGAAAATTTTTTATACCGGCACTAGCGGCTCTGGCCATTTGATTAAGGCGCTGAATAATTATCTTTCTGCTGCCCATATGCTGGCTACCTGTGAAGCTGTACATATCCTTTCACAGTTTGGTGTGGATCCGAAAATTGGCGTTGATGTCTTCAATCACAGTTCCGGGAAGAGCATTTCAACGGAATATAAGTTCCCGCAATTTATACTTAACGGGCAATTTAATTCCGGATTTAGCCTGGAACTGCACAAAAAGGACATCGGTATTGCCAAAGAAATGTTGGACCATATGGGTGACTCTACACCACTGATGAAGCTGCTTTACGACACGTATACACAAGCGAAAGATGAATTAGGCGGACAGCCCGATCATACAGAAATCTTTCGTTTTGTATCATCTTATACCACACTTAATAAGGGGGATTCAAAATGAAAAAACGAAAGATGTTTTCCATGTTATTTATGTCTGCTGCTTTGGCGGCCAGTTTAACGGCCTGCGGCGGAAGCAGCCAACCAGCGTCAAATGGCGGAGGCTCCTCTTCCCCACCGGCAAATTCGGGTGGCTCTACCCCTGAACCAGCCAAGGAACCTGCCAAAGAACCGGCCAAGGAAGCTGGCGCTGATATCCAGGAGATGACGATCAAAATCTCCCACGTGGTAGCGGAAAATACTCCTAAGCATCAAGGGGCCCTGGCTATGAAGAAGGCGATTGAAGAGGCTTCAGGAGGAAAAATTAAAGTTCAGGTATTCCCTAACAGTTCTCTCTTCGGTGATAAGGATGAATATCAAAACCTTGTAGCCAATAACGCCCAGTTCATCATTCCTGACATGGCGAAATTGGTTGGGAATGATCCCGGTTTCAACATCCCCTCGATGCCCTTCCTCTTTACCAGTGATGAAGCGGCAAATGCATTCTGGGATGGACCAAAAGGTCAAGAAATCTTTAAGCGTCTTGAGAAGGACGGAGCCCTTGGGATGGGATTCTGGCCGAATGGACCAAAGCATATTACGAATAACGAACGGCCAATTAAGACACCAGAAGACTTTAACGGCTTGAAGTTCAGAACACAGGGTGGTCAGGTGTTAGAGAAGGTCTACTCTACTCTGGGTGCAGGTTCTGTTTCCATTCCGTTCAATGAATTGTATACAGCACTCCAGCAAGGGACAGTAGACGGTCAGGAAAATACATTTAGTAATATCGAATCGAAAAAATTTGATGAAGTACAAAAGTATATGACGATCATGGGTCATACCCGCGTTGACTATGCTCTGTTGACGAATACGAAGTTTTGGAGCAGCTTGAACGATGCGACCAAAAAGATTGTGGAAGATGGGATCAAAGCGGGAACAGATTTTGCCCGCAGCCAGGCTGCAGAGTTGAATGAAACAGCCCTTAAGAAACTTCAAGAACGCGGTCAAATTGAGATTAATGAATTGTCAAAAGAGGATATTGAGAAATTTAGAGAATTCCTCAAGCCAGTATATGATGAATATACGCCAATTATCGGCGAAGATATCATCAAGGATGCGATGAGCCGATAGGAAAAAAATGGGCTTGCACCATAAGTATGGTGTAGCCCATTTTTTGATTGGATTGGAGAATCCACTATTAATATGGAATAAAACCAATCCATTTCCACCAGGTGGCTGCAACCACAATCATGATCAAGCTGGATGCTACCGTGGCCCAAATTCCTGGTACAATAAATTCCTTTTGGGAGATATAACCACTCCCCTGGGCTATAATATTTGGCATGGTTTCCACGACGAGGATAAAACCGTGGAGACAGACAAGCGATGAGGTGAAAACGATAAATACAGGATCTACTCCGATTGGGGTGGCAATCCCAATCAGTACCGGCAGCAGCGTGACGATCGCAGTGGATACATTAGAAACTCCCAGATGATAAACTTGCGTAATAAAAACAATTAAGATGACGGCGAGTAAGGAATGTTTCATACTTTCCACAATCCAACCGGCCTGTAGAAATCCCCCGAGAAATTCGATTGCACCGGTTTCATTTAGTATCGTTCCTAATGAAAGGGTAGCGCCCAATACAAAGATTGTATCCAAATTGATTTTGATCACGTTTTCCCACGTAGTCACGCCAATCTTTGGCAAACTGAGGACCACCGCAGCAAAAATAGCTGGAACAGCTGGATGCATATGATGAATTGATTCGGTCATCCATAGCAAAACAGTGATCCCAAGGATCACTAAGCAGCGGATTTCCTTTATGGTGACCTTCCCTAATCCCTTTAATTGATTATTCATTTCTTTTTTGATTCCTTGAATCTCCCTAGTTTCTGCCGGATACACCTTGCGGATGATATACCAAATGGTTGGAATAAGCAGAATCCAAATCGGAAAAGCATATAGTAGCCATTCAAAGTATGAGATGGTTTTTCCAAGATAAATATTTAAGATTTCTACTGCAAGGACGTTACCGATTGCGGCTGGAAGAATGGCTGTTCCACTAATGTTTCCGCCAAATGCGACACCAAGCATGAATTGTCTGCGAATATTTGGATTTCGTTGATGATCGAAGGATTGTAGCAGGGAAACCACTACAGGCAGTAATAATGTCGCCCTCACTGCAGTTGCTGGAATAAAAAAAGCCTGCACCTGAGAAATGAGAATGATCCCAGCCAAAACTCGCGATGTGGTACTGCCAAACTTTTGCAGGACGTAATAAGTCATTCTTTGGGTTAGCGGAGTATCGTTGACGGCTTTGGCGATCATCATCCCCCCTATAATGAGAAACATCGCGCCGGAAGAAAAACCGCTAAATGCTACATCAATGGATACAATCTGCGTAAAACAGGTGACGAGAATAATCAGAAGCGAGATATGTCCAAAAGATAAAGCCTCGGTAATAAACAAAATAATCGCCGAAACGGTCATCGCGATGGCTACCTTCGCTTCGCGATGAAGATCACTTGGTAACAAGAAGAATAGTAGAAAAAAAACAACCACAGACAAAACAACGCCAACCCACTTTGCTGTCTGGGTGTTTTGCTTCAGGCTGTTTGGCTCTTTAAGCATGTTCAAAGGCTTTACATTCCCGATCATATGATCACGTCCTAAGTTTATCGACTGAAAATATCTTTTAGGATTAAAATAACACATTTCGATTTTGTGTTCAATTCTAAAAATTCGGTAAGGATTGTATAATAAATCCTCTTCTTGAAGTTCGCAATTTTTGTACACGTGGGATATACTTAGATTTAAGTGGATAATTTTGATAATACTAGATTCATAGAACTAGGAGGGTTTATGCTTAAAGTCGGAATTATTGGTTATGGTACCATTGGTACAGATGTTGCCAGGGCGATTCTAAATGGTGAGGCCGGGGCGGTCGAACTTAAGGCGGTTTTGGTTAGAAATTTGGAGAAAATAAAGGATCGGGAGGCTTCTCCCTTTATTATTACGAATAACGCGGAAGAGTTTTTTAGTCAGTCCCTAGATGTAGTGATCGAAACGGCTGGCCATGAAGCTTTGCGCCAATATGGCGTAAAAACCCTGCAATCTGGTTCCGACATTATTATATTAAGTGTTGGAGCTTTTTCTGATGATGGGCTGTATCAAAATATGCTTCACATTGCAAAGGAAAATAATCGGAAAATGATTATCCCATCTGGGGCCATTGCCGGGTTAGATCGGATTGCTGCTGGAAGTGTAGGACCTATGGATGAAGTGACCATAACAACGAGAAAGCCGCCAAAGGCCTGGTTCGGTACAATTATTGAAGAACAAATTGACTTACATGCGGTTACGGAGCCCTATTGTGCATTTGAAGGGGTTGCACGCGATTCTGCGAGATTATTCCCGGAAAATGTAAACGTATCCGCAGCGCTAAGTTTGGCGGGAGTTGGCTTAGACCAAACCAAAGTGAAGATTTATGTTGACCCAACAGTATCTAATAACGTCCACGAAATAGAGGCGAGAGGGAAATTTGGAAAAGTATCCTTACAAATTGAAAATACCCCCTCCCCTAATCCGAAAACAGGTTTTATTGTGGCGATGAGTACGATCAAAACGCTGCGCAATCTATCAACTCCATTGATCATTGGCATTTAAAAGGAAAACCCCTGATTCTCACATCACCTGGAGGATTAGGGGTTTATTACTACTATTTTCAGGGAACGCGTCGGAAATTTTTACAGATTTCTTTCTAATACGTATCAAAAATTCTTTGAATTTCCTCCGAATCCTTCGTGACTTTCAGCGCTAACATGAGCAAAATTCTTGCTTTTTGAGGCAGCAGATTATCCCCAGAGACAAAGCCATATGGCTCGTACGTTTTTTCGGGGATTACGCGGCCATTTCCTACACGGCTGCTTCGTACTACGGCAATCCCTTGCTTTTTTGCTTCAATTAAGGCTTCAAGTTCCTTTGTTGAAAACCGGCCTGTCCCCGTTCCAGCAATAACGATCCCTTTCACACCGGTTGGAATTAAACAACGAATTAGATTACCATCGGCGCCTGCATAGGAATACACAATTTCTACCGGATCCAACTCCGCGGTATCCAGTTGATTAAATTGGGATTGTGCCGTATGTAGGCGTGTTGGTTGTCTGTAAAAGAAGACCCCATCATTATCCACGTAACCCAAAAAGCCTAGTTGACCCGATTGAAAGGTTTCCAACCGGACGGTATTAGTTTTGGTGACTTCCCTCGCACCATTAATTTCGTCATTCATCAAAACCAATACGCCTTTTCCGACCGCTTCCTCACTCGCAGCCAGCTTTACAGCGTTGTATACATTCAAGTGTGCATCCGAGCTAAGGCCGGTAAGTGGACGCTGGGAGCCAACGATGACGATCGGTTTGCTGACATTACAGGTAAGATGTAAAAAGTAGGCCGTTTCTTCAATTGTATTTGTCCCGTGTGTAATGACCACCCCGTCAAAGTCCAACTCATTTAAGTAATGCAAGGCCTTCTCTCTTAAAATCGTCCATTCCTTCGCGGTCATTTCCATACTGCTAAAATTGGTGGTCTGCTCTATGTGAACGTCGGCAATTTCCCGAATTTCCGGGATTTGATTTAAAATTTCAGCTCCCGTAAACGAACCCGATTTATAATTGATTAATTCTATTCTGCTGTCTGCAGCACTAGAAATTGTACCCCCTGTTGCCAAAATCGCAACCTTTCTCATTTTCTTCACGACCTTCCTATATTTGTCATCTTTTTAGTCTCATTATACCCTAAATAATCTTTGGAAATATAAAAAAAAATAGTCCTTAAGAGCAAGAAGGACATCTAATGAGACAGCTCAGGTCTTGGCCTCTAATGCAAAAAAAGCCCAAAGGGCTTTTAATTTTGATCAACAAGTGTGCTATTTTTTCTGCCTAATAATTTTCCCGCGACGACCACAAGGATAGCTAGTCCAATCGGGAGAACGTAATGTCCAACAGGGAATGCAGTTTCGATGAAATGACCGACTGCTTTATCTGTCAATGCCATCTCACCTGCCGTGTACCCTAATAGTGCAGCACCCAATAGTACGATAACAGGAAAACGGCTCATAAGGGCCATCAGAAGCTGGCTGCCCCAAATGATTAAAGGAATACTAATCGCCAATCCAAGTATAATCAGAAGATAATTCCCACCAGCAGCTCCTGCTACGGCCAATACATTATCAAGACTCATGACGAAATCGGCAACAATAATCGTTTTAATTGCTGCGGCCATACTTGTTCCAGCCTTAAGATGTTCCTCTTCGCCATCCCCTTTTAATAATTTGATCGCAATCCAGATCAATAGGAGCCCGCCGGCAACCTGCAGATAAGGGATTTGCAGCAGCGAAACCGCTACAAAAGTTAAGACAATCCGTAGACCGATTGCCCCGAAGCTCCCCCAAAGGATGGCTTTCTTCTGTTGATGGGCTGGTAAATTTCGGCAGGCTAAGGCGATAACAACGGCATTGTCACCGCTTAAAACAATGTTAATTAGGATCAATTTTAAAAGTCCAATAATAAAATCGCCTTCCAACTCTTACACCTCCTTTTAGTTTTGAAACAGTACTATCATACCAAAAATTTGACAATTTGCGCACAATAAAAGCTAAGGATCAACAATTTTTTTATTAGTGATAAAATAGATCAAACACGAAAGAGGGTGCATGAATGCTACCCTCTTAGTGATTTCCAAAGCATCATCGGATTCTCTCGCCCTTCTGTCAAGGGCATCTGAATCATGGTGAGAGTTCGTGCTGATTTTAGTTTTTGTAATTCCTGATAGATTATTTTCGATTTTTCTAAACCAACATTAACGGCGTCTTCAACAGTTGCGCAATAAAATACTTTTTCAATCCCGGCAAAATACATGGCGGTTAAACACATAGGGCAGGGCTCTCCGCTCGCATACATTGTGTATCCAGAAAGATCGTTGGTTCGTAGATGTGCTTGTGCGCGGCGGATGGCCAATAATTCAGCATGACCGCTCACATCGTATGTTTTATGCAGTTCATTTACACCTTCCGAGACGATCTGATCGTCTTTAACGAGGACTGCACCGAAGGGTTGGCCCCCTTCTTGAACATTTTGAACCGCAAGTTCAATGGCCTGTTCCATAAATTTGTCCATATCGATCTTCCCCCTATCCATCCGCTTTTTCTACTTGAACAGTGGTGGAAAAGAAGGTGGCTCCTCCCCCCATGTCTGCAACTCGGGTGGAAGTTAAGTGGTTAACACGGTTTTGACGTTCCCCGCCCCACCATAGTCCTTGGCTAATTAGTGTGCCAGGAAGCATATCTTCACATACCTTTGCCCGTAAAACACAATAGCCGCGGTCATTAAAAATGCGAACGAGATCACTGTCAACAATTCCCCTCTTGGCCGCATCCACCCGATGAATCTGCAGCAGTGGTTGTTTCTCTAAGGATTGATGTTTTTTAACATTGGCAAAAGTAGAATTCAGAAATTGATGGTTTGGCGGTGAAACAAACATCAAGGGATAACGGTCATCTTTTCCGGCATCTGATTCCGTATCAAAGCCTTCAGCCAATGGTATATACGTTGGCAAAGGGGGTAACCCTTGATTTTCCATCGTTTCTGAATAAAACTCGATCTTTCCACTTGTTGTTGGTAGTTTCTTCAGGAAGGGTTTTCCTGCCTCCATATTTAGTTTGACCCAACCCTTTTCTTTCAATGCTTGCAATGTCACTCCCTGTAGGTAAGGATTTGATGGAAAATCAAGGGCCTGTTCAATCAGGTCCTCTTCCGTGTCATCGAAGGCATCCTCGTCGAAGCCGAAGGCTTTGGCCAAGGTCTTGAAAAGTTGGAAATTGGAGATACTTTCCCCTTCTGCAGGGATGATGGGTTCCTGCAATTGCATATAGTGGTGCCAGTAGGATTTGTACAAATCAGTATTCTCAAAAGAGGATGTTGCTGGCAGAACGATATCGGCGTATTTGGCAGTATCTGTGATAAACAGGTCATGGACCACGGTAAATAGATCTTCCCGCATTAATCCTTGTTGGACTTTGGTTGTGTTTGGGGCGACAACTGCCGGATTGCTATTATAAACGAACAGAGCATGGATCGGCGGATCAAGGTCTAGTAAGGCGTCTGCAATCTGGTTCATGTTGATTGTTCTGGCCTGTTTGTTCGATCTTAATTCGGGTTTTTGAAGGGCAGAAAAGTTCACTTGGGCATACCAACCATTGCTTTTCACCGCGCCTCCGCCCTCTAGAGCCCATTGTCCGGTCAGGGCTGGTAGGCAAGCAATGGTTCGAACGTTCATTCCGCCGTTCTCATGGTGTTGGAGTCCATTTCCGATTCGGATAAAAGAGGGAGAGGTCTCCCCATACATTCTGGCCAGTTTGATAATGTCCTCTTTCGGCACGCCAGTAATGCGGGATACACGTTCGGGTGGATATGCTTTTACGTGTTCTCGTAATTCCTTCCAGCCATATGTATAATCTTCCAAGAACGCTTCGTTAACCATCTGTTCAGCAAATAAAAGATGCATCATCCCTAGTGCTAAGGCAGCATCAGTCCCTGGTCGGATCCCAATAAACCAGTCGGCCCACTTCCCTGTTTGGTTCTTGTGAACATCAATCACAATAATTTTTGCGCCGTTTTTTCTGGCTTGTTCAGCAAGGACAACTTGATGCATGTTGGTACTGACTAGATTTCCGCCCCAAATAACGATTAACTTTGATTTGATGGTTTCTTCAGGACTGATCCCACCGGTTACCCCCATGGTATAGCCGTAACCAACGTTCCCGGCAATGCTACAGATTGTCTGATCAAGTTGACTTGACCCCAAGCGGTGAAAAAATCTACGGTCCATCCCATCGGCGTTCACAAAGCCCATATTTCCATAATAACTGTAAGGTAGGATCGCTTCAGGTCCATGTTCTTGAATAATATTTTGATAGCGCTTTACAATTTCCTCAATCGCTTCCTCCCAAGTAATTCGCCTAAATTCTCCTTTTCCTTTCGGCCCTATCCGTTTCAGAGGGTGGAGGACACGCTCGGGATGGTAGATCCGATCCGTCATATGACGAACTTTATGGCAGATGGCGCCTTTTGTAATCGGATGTTCGGGATTTCCTGAGACCTTTATGATCTTTCCGTCCTTTTTCGTGACATGGAGGGCACAGGCATCAGGACAATCCAACGGACAGACCGAACGGAATACCCCATTTTCTTGCTCAATATATGGAGACATATGCTGCACTTCCCTTCATTTTCTTTGGGTAGGTTACTATTTCGAGAAGAAGTAGGCTTTCTCCTTTATTTATATGACACAGGAAAGGGGCATGGCATGATATTCGTTTAATCCTTCCGTTGCTCAATGATCCCAGAGACAACAAAAGCCAAATCTTCATTCCCAAACAATGAAAGGACATTGAGAAGGGTTTGATCAGGAATATCCCCGGCCTCCTCCTTTGGTACGGTAAGTTCAATCATTTGGCTCAACAGTGGATTTTTCTCTTGTGTCGGGTACGCTTTAAGGTAAATCTCCTGGGGATCTAACCCATGATTCACACACCACTGCGCAAAGACAAGAATCATCATGCCTTCATCCCGTTCATAATTTTGGATGATTTTATTTTCTAGATCTTTTTTCATACGATTGCTCCCTCTTCTTTTTATACATGCTTTATTTTAGGGGAGGGTTAGGGTATTGGCAACAATAGAAAAAGCCGATGATATTCATCGGCTCCCCTATTCTTACGTTGTCGCAAATACGCCGCGCTGGCGCATTAGCTCTCGGAACAATTCAGGATTCTTTTCAAATGCTGCTCTTCCGTGCATCCAAAAATGATTATTCAGGACGATTAAATCTCCAATTGGCAATGGCATGGCTTTGGTTGCAGGGCTGTTTTCCAACGACTGGGACATCTCACTTAGATAAACCGCCTGTTCCATTGTTTCAGGATGGGCAAACTGATCAATAAAACAAATGCATGGCTTGTTGTTGCGTGTATAGAAGGTCTGACGCTGGATAATTTGTTCTACATTTTTGCTTGGCGGTGATTTATAGGTCATTTTATAAGTAGCCAGCGGGTGGCGTGAGAATTTCTCTAACTCCTCCCAATCATCGAGATGGAGGATGCGGGATTCCCCACCCTTTGCATGCTGTTCCTGCATTTTCATCATTAACAGCCAGTCAGTTGGTTCATCGACAAAGGTTCCATCGGTATGCAGAGTGAACAGTCGGTAAGCTTGACGTAAATAGGAATCACTGTTATCCGTGTCCTTGACGGTAAATCGTGCATAAAAAGTACCTGTCATCGCATCGAGATTGGGTATTCCAATCAAATGGGCAATCGCTGTACCAAAACGTACAAAATCATCCGGATTGTCTGTCTGATTTTGCACGCCAATCGTAAACCCGCCGCTTTCTCGATCATTAACAATCCCCCGAAGGGCTCCTACAAAGCCTTCGCCTGCCAATGCACGAAGTTTATGAGCCATTAATAATCTCATATAAGGAACATATTGCAATCTTTGCGGGATCGCATCGATTGTCGCCTGGAAAAATTCGGCGACTAAAGCATCCTCTAATTGGATGTGATACAAACGTTCATGTTCCGGATGGGTGGTAATTTTATAACCCACTTGATCTTGTATAAAAGGTCGGTTTTTCTCCAAAAGTACTGTGCTCATTGTTATGCCTCCTATAATTTCATGAAAATTAAAAAAGCCAGTTATAACACCCCCTATCATGAATAGGAGTGATATAACTGGCTTCAAACACTTTAACCTCTGAGCGCCCAGAGTTTCGCATTTTCCTCAGTTTTCGCTTTTAGAAAATCAAAATAAATCGGTAACCAAGCTTTTTACGGGTTCTTAAAGGGGCTTCCTTTTTAGACGTAATTTGCAAGGTTTAAACCTTGATAATATTTTATAGTATTTTTTGTTTTTAGGCAATACATTTATCTAAAAAAAATTAAAAGAATGAAAAGCCACTTTAGTTTGTATAATCTACTATAAACTTAATGGCGAGGGGTACGAGTGCAGTGATACATGTCTTTCCCTTTGAAGTGGAAGTTTTTTTACAAATGGTGATGGGGATTGGATGGATTCTCACTTACTTGGTCTTGATTTATAAAGGGTTTAAAGATAAAAGCTGTGGGATGCCGTTTGCTGCGCTTTGTGGGAATGCAACTTGGGAGTTTATCTATTCCTTTTTATTCCCGCTCGAATATGGACAGGTGTATATAAATTATATTTGGTTTGGACTGGATTTGATTATTTTTTATCAATTTATCATGTATTCCAAGAGTGAACTTCCTCATCCGCTTTCCAAACAACTCTTTGTTCCTACCTTGATGATGACTTTATCCTTATCTTTTGGACTGCACTATACGATGAAACTGCAATTTTCGGACCTTGGTACAGCGGTTTCTGCCTATGGTTTAAACCTGATGATGTCGATCTTGTTCATTCTGATGCTCCTAAGAAGGAATCACCTAAAGGGACAGTCTATCTATATTGCTGTTTTTAAATTGTTTGGCACGATCGGGGCATCCTTCCTTTGCTATTCCCTCTTCCCTTCTTCGACCCTATTAATGTTCTTATATCTTAGTACGTTTTTCTTTGATGTCGTCTACCTTATTTTGCTGGATCAAAAAAGAAAGGATATGCGTGCAGTTATTCGATAAGCATATCTTGTCTGAATTTGGGAATTGTATCAAGTAAAACCCCAAAAAGAGGTTATAGCTTGATAAGGTCAATAGCAGTAGGTATGAATGGTCAGTTAACCACGAATTTGCCAGTTGAGAAGTTAACCAGTCCCGACATCCTATGGTATTGGGTAGACTTTTATTCTCCTACGGAAGAGGAAACGAAAATCTTATCCTCTCATTTTAAATTTCATCCATTGGCGATCGAAGATTGTTTCCAATTCCTGCAGCGTCCGAAATTGGATTATTATGAAGGGTATCGATTTTTTGTGGTAGACGGACTAAACCCGATTACCCTAAGGTCCGAAGAAGTAGATGTATTCCTCGCAACGAATTATCTCGTTACCTTTCACACTAAAAAATTGGCTGAATTGGAAACAACCTGGGAACGGGTAGTCAACGGGGAAAATCCTGAAGGCCTTGAGCCTGTTAAAGTTTTTCATCTGTTGTTGGACAAAATTGTGGATAACTACTTCCCCATCCTGTATAAAATTGAAGATCGATTGGATCAGATTCAGCAGTTGGAGCAAAGGTCAAATCGGGCTCTAATGAATGAAGTGTTTGATATCCGAAGGGATCTGCATCGGCTGAGGAAAAGCGTTTTTCCGATGAGAGATCTGCTCTATCGAATCTTAAATTCGGAAAGAATTGAAATTCCAAAAGAACAAAAGATGTACTTCGCTGACATCTATGATCATTTATTAAAGCTTGCTGAGATGGTTGAATCCAATCGTGATGTAACGTCAGATATTCGCGACAGCTATATCTCGCTGAATTCCAATCGGATGAATAACATCATGATGACTTTAACGATCATCTCGGCGATTTTCATTCCTCTTACTTTTATTGCCGGCGTGTACGGAATGAACTTTGTGAATATGCCCGAGTTGACCTGGCACTATGGGTACTATATTGTCTTGTTATTTATGGCGGGTATTGGGATTAGTATGTTTTGGTGGTTTAAGAAAAAAGGGTGGCTCGGAGATGACTGAAATAACGGAAAACTCTTCCGCTATTTCAGCATTTCTGGGTCCTTCATACAACACCACTTGATTTCGTCCCCTATTTTTTGCAAGATAAAGAGCCTGGTCCGCTTTTTCGATCAATTCCTCAATCGATGCAGCCGATGCAGCATAGCAAACACCAAGGCTGATCGTTACAAACTCACTTACATCAGAAGCTGCATGAGGAATTTCTAAGGCTTCTACTCGGTGTCTGAGTTTTTCGGCTACATGCAGGACACCAGCTTTGCTTGAATTTTGAAGAATGACGGCAAATTCCTCTCCGCCGTACCTTGCGACAAAATCATCGCATCGATGCACGGATTTCACCAATGTCTCTGCGACTTGTTTCAAACATTCATCCCCTTGCAGGTGTCCATACGTATCGTTGTATTTTTTAAATTGATCAATATCCACCATGATTAAGGAAAGCTGCTTGCATTCTCGCCAACTATGAAGGATAAACTGATCAAAGGTGCGTCGGTTAGAAATTCCGGTTAAACCATCTAGCGATGAGATCTGTTCAAGCTTTTGATTTAAACGAACCAATTCATTCTCATAAAGGACCCTGTCCGTAATATCGTGAATAATAGAAAATAGAAGTTTTCGCTCCATACCATAAATGGTCGTGGAGAAGACTTGGACATCCCTTATCTCCCCATTGGCCAGGCGATGTTTAAAGCGGAATTCTTTCTTTTGATTTTCAATGGCCTCCTGCATGCTCTGATAAACTTCCACAAAGGGCAAGACGTTAATATCGCTAATTTTCATTTGTTTCAATTGTTCAATCGAATAGCCATAAAATTGTGATGCAGCAGGATTAGCATCAACAATGATTCCTTCCCCTTCAGGATCGACGAGCAGCATGACCGCACTATGCTGGTTAAAGATATTGGTCCAAAGTTCATCCTTAATTTTTAGTTGATCCTGTAGCTGTTTCTGTTGGGTGATATCAAAACAGGTAGCAAATCCGATGTATTCGTTGTCGAAAAGGATGGTTGTGGCAACCAAATGGACCCATCGTGTTTCTTTTGTTTTCGTGTACAGTTTGAACTGATACTCTGCCTTGGGCATTTGGTTTAAAATACGGTTTCTTATGGCACCTTGAATAACTTCTCTCGATTCCTCGTCTATGAAATCCCACAAATCAATTTCAAAGATTTCGTTTTCGGGATACCCAGTCAACTCGATAAAGGCTGGATTGGCATACAAGATTTTTTCTTTATATAACAACATTGGTACGGGTGCGGATTCAATGATTGTTTCTTTCATAGGGGCCCCTCCCCTTTTCTATTGTTTATTAGCAGTATAAAGGAGGAGCCACATTTTCTTATGTGATGAAATTCACATCATTTTCCAATCAAACGAATTGTAACAAATACTTCAAAATTACATCGTGATCACAATTTTGCGTTGCTCCTTCATCCACTCGACCTTTGCCCCTAATGATTCGCTAATGAAGCGAAGCGGCAAATAAGAAATTCCCTGTACAATAAAAGGATCATTGGCAAGTGTGACCAGCTGGTCATTCACGGAGATTTTTCCTGTCGTGTAGTTCACAAGGATCTTAATGGGTGTGCTCCCTTCCTTTTTCCGTTCGATTGTGACCGTTCGATTTGTCGCATTCCATGTTGGGGTGGCTTCCAATTGTTCGAATATAGAACGGAGCGGGATAAAGGTTTGGCCATTGCGAATGATCACGCCATTGGTTAAAGCTACTGGTTTCCCGTTTAGCACAATCGTCACAGGTGGCTGCAAGGGCATCGGCTTGTTGTACATAAACTCGTAATCACCAAGACCTAATTGCGCATTTTTGTTAACTCCCCAGCCCCACAAGGTGCCGTCTATTTTTTGCATGATCATATGTCGTGTACCATAGTGGACCTTCGACACTCCAGAGGCAAGCAGCTCGAACTTCGCGTCCGCAGGCATCTTCTCACGATTGATCGAGGTAGCATAAAGATGTTGGTCACCAGTTAAGACAATCAGTGAACGCTCAATAAAGTAGGCGTTAGCCACATTACGAATTCCAGTTAGTTGCACCGGCGCTGTCTGATGATGCACCTGGGTTGCATCCGATGCACCTGTTAGTGTTGCACCCCAAAACCAGAGCTTACCCTCCTGATCAATCGCTGCATAGCTCCTTTCATCTGTTGCAATCTTACGGATGGGTGGCAGCTCTTCGACTTTCACCGGATGATTGGAAGATGCGGGTCGTAACGGGAAGGACCAAACAGTTCCATCTTCCTTTAGCGCAAGATTTTCTTCAATATCGATGATCCCAGAAAGTGAGCTGACCTGTTCAAACCCGTCTAACCCAGAAGTGTTTCTCCAAACAGTTCCATCTTTTTTTAAGAAAATCCAGCGCGAGGTGTGATTATATTGTTCATCTACCTCGTAAAAGCTGGCAATTTTTTTTACCTGTTCAAGACCTGCCACTGGCGATGCCGCATCGATCGGTGAAGCAGCCGTACTTATCCCCGCAAATGGAATAACAAAAACCTTTCCCTCATGATCAGTTGCTAAAAATTCATTCCAACTGGCATGGACAGAAGTTACGTTTCGCAGTCCTGAAATGGGATGAACGGTGATGGCCGTTGGGAGATAGGGATCCCGCTTAACGAATACCATCGAACCATCTTCTCTTTCAACTAATTGGCTTTTGAACGATTCCACGGCATCCTCGATCCCATGAACCTGTGTTGGAACAGATTGTTGACCACCCCATACCCAATAAGAACCATCGGATGTGATAAGACTGTTTGCCTCAAAATGGGATATCGTCGTCTCGGGATTCGAGGCGGCAAATACGGGCAGACTTGTCGAACATAAACTTGTGATTAGTGTGAAGGCAAGGATTGCCTTTTTCATGGATTGATGCCCCCCTTAAAGATATATATAAGGTAGACGTTTAAGAAGAGTTGAAAGTTACATTTTCGGCGAATAATGCCACACCCCATCTTTTTGTTCTTTGTGTAAGCTGCCAATTTCCTCCAAATAATCGAGATGCCCAATAATTTCTGACATGACTAAGGAAAATTCACTTTCATATTTTCCCTTGTACAGGGTTTGAGCAAGTTGGTTTGCGGTGGAAAGTTCGCCCGCAAGCAGATCCAGCATTTTTTCTGCTTTTTGATCCATCCGCGTTAGCCGACGGTTGATCAGCTCCTTGTGATTTCGAATCAGCTCCCCATGACCGGGAAAAATGATTTCTGCATCGATGTTGAGGCATTTTTGCAGGGATTTTTTGTATTGGATCAACGTAGGGATCCGCCGACCCTGCTGATCAGGTTCGACGATAGCATTGCTGGAAATATGCTGAATCAGATGATCTCCAACGAAAAGCCTTTTTTTCTTTAAATCATAAAAGGACACGTGGTCAGGGGCATGCCCTGGGGTTTCGATAATTTGGAACTCACTGATCAAGCCGGACTGAGGAAAGGGAAGGATATCCGTGCGAATCATCTGATGTTGATTTTTCCGCGCAGCCTCCTTTAATTTCTCGATCTGCTTATCCCCGGCGGAACCACACCCCATTTCCCGATACAGTTGCTTGAAGAATTCAATTCTTCTCGTTAAAAACTTCGGATCTCGCTTCATCCGTGGAATGGCTTCGCTGTGGGCATAGACTGGGACATCTTGTTGAGCGCAAATACGATTAATCAAACCAACATGGTCATGATGGTTATGTGTAACGAGGATTTGCTTCAGATCTGACAAGGTGTATCCGTGTTCTTTTATCGTTTGTGAAAAAAGTTCCCAAGCCTCTTCAGAATCAATTCCTGCATCGATTAAGGTGAGCGAGCCGGCTTCCTCAATGAGATAGAAATTAAAGCTTTTTAAGTTATAGGGAGTGGGAACAATAATCGGATATACAGTGCAATGCTTAGCTATCATATGAAACCACCTTTTTGAACGAGTTTATCTTTTCATTTTACCAGAATAGCGGAAAAGTTTTCCTTTATTTGTGAAAATCCAATAAAATGGGGCTGGATAGCGGAAATTATTTCCGTTATGAAGGTTATTTCTTGGGAGTTGGTTTACTCCAGAGGCCGGTAAAGGAAAATTATTCCGCTATTGGATGAAAGTGGGACCCGAATTCACGAATAACGGAATAATTTTCCTTTATATGAGAATGCAACTCTGCAGCTCGGATGAATTTGTTTATAATAGTCATAGAAAGGTGGTTAGGAAGTTATGAAAGGTATTGATTATTTTGTGCGGAATGAAAAAGAAGCTGCGCTTGTTGCCAGCGTCGACCAATTGGCTGAAGCTTTTGCTAGTCGGGCAGCGAAACATGATCTAGAAGGGTCCTTTCCCTTTGAAAATATTGCGGATCTGAAAGAGGCAGGGTACTTGAAATTAACGGTCCCCCAAAAATATGGCGGTGATGAAATTTCCCTATACGAAATGGTCCTTGTCCAAGAGCGTTTGGCAAGAGGAGATGGTTCCACTGCACTTGCGGTTGGATGGCATCTAGGATTGGTTCATCACTACCGCCACACCGAAGATTGGCCAGAAGGGATGTTTGAACGGTTTTGTCGGAAGGTTGTCGCTGAGGGGGCGATGATTAACCATTTTTCCAGTGAACGAAAAACAGGAAGCCCTACTCGCGGTGGGAGGCCAGGGACGGTTGCGGAAAAAACAGAGGGTGGTTGGTTGATCACGGGGCGGAAGATCTATAGTACCTTAAGTCCTGTACTTGATCAGTTTATCGTTTCGGCTTATATGGCGGAGGAAGATGAAGTCGGTCTCTTTTTTGTACGCAAACAGGAAGGGGTAAGCATTGAGGAGACATGGAACACGCTTGGGATGAGGGCTACGGGAAGTCATGATGTAGTGCTTGATCACGTTTTTGTACCTAGTAATGTGCTTCTTCGGAAAAAAACAATAACTAAAAGCGATGGAGATGGCTGGTTACTCCATATCCCCGCCTGTTATCTGGGAATCGCTTACGCTGCTCGTGATTTTGCTGTGAATTATGCGCGAAATTATCGCCCAAACAGTCTATCTGTCCCGATTGCTGAACTTCCACATATTGAGAGCCAAATCGGAGTTATGGAGGAAAAATTGATTACTGCGAGAACCCTTCTCTATTCCGTTGCTGATCGTTGGGATAAACACCCTGACAAACGTATCGCCTTGCAACCCGAACGCAGTTTGGCAAAAAAAGTAGCCACGAACGCTGCGCTTGAGATCGTTGACATGGCCATGCGGATCGTTGGTGGGGCAAGCCTGTCGCGTTCCCTCCCATTAGAACGATGGTATCGTGATGTAAGGGCGGGGTTGCACAATCCACCGATGGACGATTCTGTACTGAAGCTGTTGGCAAAGCGAGCATTACTGGAGGATTAATTTTTTGTTGCTCCGGCTATAGTATATAAGCTGAGGTCGATTTCTGTGGGGACCCCGAGGGCAAGTTTGGCCAGTTCGGACCCCAGATACGGACCCATCGTCAGGCCTGAAGCACCCAGCCCGTTAGCCAGGAGAATCCCCTCATACCCTGGCAAAGCTCCAATAACCGGGAGAAATCCAGGGGTAAACGGACGAAACCCCACTCTTGTTTCCAATACCGTGGCATTCGCCAATCCCGGGGCTACCTCTAAGGCCTTTTGAAAAACTTCATGAATTCCGCCAGCGGTAACCCGGCAATCAAAACCTGTATCATTTTCATGCGTTGCTCCTACTACAATCCGCCCGTTTTCAAAGGTCAAGATATACTGGTCATTAGGCGGCATTACAACCGGCCATGCTTTGGTGTCTGCTTGGGGCATACGAAGATGAACAATTTGGCCTTTTTGAAAATGGACGAAGGTCGGGATTCCAAGCGTTTGGAGGGATTCATTAGCCCAAGCCCCTGTTGTAACAATGACTTGATCCGCTTCCAGGGCCTCCCCTTCAAGCTGAACACCGGTTACTCGGTTTCCATCGTGAAGCAGGGATGCATCCCCGAGAAGGACGATGGCCCCCTGTTTTTTGGCAGCATTAACCAAAGCCCGACGGATCGCTCCTCCATTAACACGAGCGGCACCACTCACATAGACGGAAGCGTAGTGTTCTGATAGCGGAGGAAACATCTTTTTTGTGTCGGTTGCTGACATCCGTATGATCTCTCCGATTTCCGGTGCATCCTCGCGCCGTTTATAGGCCCTTTCCTCCATTCGGTCGAGTTTCGCTTGATCGGTATGTAGACTGAGTGCCCCCACTCGTTTATACCCGGTATCTGTTTCATTTAAGGCTTGTAGTTCTTTCATTAAAGGTTCGTAATAACGGGCCCCATTTTTAGCGAGATGGTACCAAGCTTGATTGCGGCGCTGCGAAAGCCAAGGGCAAATAATTCCTGCTGCTGCATTCGTCGCTTGTCCCTCATCTTGGCGATCAACCAAGGTCACTTGTGCTCCCGCTTTTGCCAGGTGATAAGCAGTGGAGGCTCCGAGAATTCCTGCACCGACTACAATGTAGGTTTGCAATGATAACACCTTTTTCCATTCTAATCTTGTAACATCTGAATCGCTTTGTTTTTCGCTTCTTCATCAAGACCGCTGTGCCAGGTGGTCTGAACTAGATAGGGCATCAGCTCTCCCATGTCATCGTGATCGTCAATGATTACAAACTTTTCTACCGTTAGAGCTGGATCTAACCGCGATTCATCTATATATTGCTGGATTTCCCTGCCCCGAGAGTGGTATGCAAGGATGGGAGTTTGACCGATGAGTCCTTGCGTGATCCCGTTTGATTCAAACATTTTCTTTAAAAAGGAAAACCCAGCTTTTCGATAGGTTGATGTCACGACAATGTAGGCACCGGTTTGGTCTATGATCTGCTTTAGGTGGTCGACACTTGAGGGGTTGAATGCATATCCGTCATATTCGCTGCTCAAGTTCTGGTAAGATCCGTTAATCATGACCCCGTCAAGATCAAGAAAGATGACTTTCATACTTAAGGCTCCTCCCCTCCCTATTGGTTGGCGGACATTTTGACGGCTTTCCGGCCCATTTTTGTCCTTCATAAAGGCACCTCCTGTCTCATTATCCCAGGATTCGCGACAGGCCCCAGTGTTTTTAGGCCCCCCCTGTCACAAAAACCACGGATTCGCGACAGGTACTAATTTCCCTTGTTATCCGTTTTCCAATGATAGCTGAAACTTTCTCTGTTATCAACTAAAACAATGGTAGATTATCCAGGTTATTCTCCTTAATCCCATCCGGTTCAGAACGAAGGATATCGCGACCATACTTATGAAAGACGTCGACATGGGCAAGCCTCCCCGCCCTCGCTTCGGCTAGTGCTTGATCATATGGCAAAATGCGTTGTTGGTCTGTCATCACCGCGATAATATTGCCGTTCTCATTTTTCCGAACAGCAATAATTCGCTCTTGATAAGATTGTATACTGGAATCTGAATAAACGGGATAGGCCACTTGCTGTTGGGCGATGGATGGCAGATCAATTCGAGCTGATTCAAGCATCAAAACACGCCTCTCTAATTCACTCAATCGATCAATGATAAATTGTAGTTGATTCATAAGAACACCTCCACCATTAGATTGACCAGAACTAAATGGGAGGATACTATAAAAACTATAGATAGAAACTAGTTTTGTGAGGTTGGTTTCAATGGGAGAAATTATTCCTTTTCCATATCAAGCAGAGATCCATTGGAAGGGTCGGCCTTTAACGAATGAAGAGGTAAAGTATGTTCGGGATTTTTTGCTGTCTGTGTCAAGACGCGTCAGAATAAAAAGGATCGGTTTTTCCGGCATTGATTTACACGGAAACGATATCAAGGCGATCATTGATCAACTCTTCGAGAAAAAAGTAATTATCCCAGAAGAGAAAGATCGTATCTACCAAAAATTAGGGGGTTAATCCCCCTACCTGACTGACATTCCCTCTTCATACATCTGCCGAATGATCGAGTCAATTTCTGGTTCCTCGAGGGATAGGTCCTGGATATCTGCCTGATCGGATACCTGCTGGATCAGTTGTGCTGCTGTTATTTCCTCACGATTAAAGCGCAGCCACTTGCGGTTTCCCTCACTACGGATCAACTCCGCTCCCTCTACTTGTATATCTGTATCCTTTTCCAGGTCGACGATAAGAATTCGGCTTTTTCCGAAACGGTCGCGTATTTTAGATAGCCCGCCATCGTACATCACGCGACCCTGATCAATAAGAATCATTCGTTTGCATAGCCTTTCAATATCAGCCATATCATGAGTGGTCAAGATCACAGTAATTCCCCGTTCCTGATTCATCTCCTGAATAAATGTCCGCATTCTTTCTTTTGCCACTACATCCAAACCGATCGTCGGCTCGTCCAAAAATAGAATCGCCGGATCATGTAATAAGGAAGCGGCAATATCCGCACGCATCCGTTGTCCGAGGGAGAGCTGTCGGACTGGAGTTTGATAAAATTCATCCAAACGAAGGATTTCTGTGAAGGTATCCATATTTTTTCGATACTGTTGATCAGAGATCGCATAAACCTGCTTCAGCAATTCAAAGGATTCAATTGTTGGCAGATCCCACCACAATTGGCTCCGCTGGCCAAAGACAACCCCAATCTGGCGGGCGTTTTTTTGCCGTTCCTGGTAAGGGACGAGACCCCCTACCGTCACTTCTCCAGCGGTGGGAACCAGAATCCCAGTGAGCATTTTGATCGTCGTAGACTTCCCGGCCCCATTTGGTCCGATATACCCCACCATTTCCCCGGCTTCAATGCTAAATGAAACATCTTCAACAGCTGTTTTGGTGATATATTCTCGATGAAAGAGGCTTCGCACGGCCCCCCACATCCCCTCCTGACGCTTGGCGATAAAATATTGCTTAGATAAATGATTCACATCAATGATGCCCACGATATATGCTCCTTTCGAATCGTTACGATCCTGCACTCTTGTATCGGTTCAGGCCCATCATCCAGATCCGGTAGCAAATCCCAAAAACGACCAGCCCCACCGCAAAACTAAAGGCCCCCCAGTATGGAGAGATAGAAGGGTGCGTTTTATCAAGTAGAAGCAAAGCCGGTAGATAGTTGACAAAGGCAAATGGGAGAATAAATGTAACTACCCACTGTAAAGCGCGAGGATAAAGGGAAAGTGGATAGTTCATCATGCTTTTGGCAGGGAACATCACGACCCAGTAAAAACGTTCCGATCTTGTCGTCCAGAAGGCAATGGCAGAAATCAGCACGAGAATGCCTCCCTGTATGAAGGTACCGCCAATTACGGCGGAGAGAAACACGCCCCATTTCCAAATTGGCCAATGCAGATTTAGCTGAATGTATGCGAGTGTAACGGCGGCAATGCTAAATAGAAGTTGTCCAAACGCACCTACGTCAAATTTCATCGCCATGAAATGAAAAAAGGGGTGAATCGGTCGAACCAAAAATCGGTCAAAAGTTCCGTTCAAAATATATTGATCTAGACTGCGAAAATGAAAGAAAAAAATGACACATACTCCCCAAGAAAGGACTGCTAGAGCAAAAAGAAAGATAAGTTGCCAAAAGCTCCAGCCTTCCAGGGATTGAAAGGAATAAAGCATCACCCACATCGTTACAGCTGTACCCGCGTAGCTCATTGCCCAACCGATGATGTTCATGAAAAAGCCGTACCGATACTGCATTTGTGCGCGGATGCTGGCTGCCACCATATGAAAATAAAGCCGGGTTCCGCGAACCCAGGACGAAATAAACATCATTTTATCCTCCTTGGACGACAATTTTCAGAGCTGCCTTTGACCAAACAAAGCGTAATATCACGTAGGAAACCACAAGCCAGATTCCCTGCATTAGCAAAGCCTCGGTCAAAGCCTGTCCTGTCAGCTGTCCAACGAAAATCGAATTGGGTACGAAAAAGATTCCTTGAAATGGAAGAAAATAGGCCAATGTCTCCAGCCAGTCAGGGAAAAACCACAAAGGAATAACTGATCCGGAAAATAGTGAAATGGAAAAATAAAAGATATCCTCGACTCCTCCCGTTTCCACCAGCCAGAAAGTCAACAATCCAAAGGTTAATTCGATGCTGTAGCGGATTAAATAGCCCAATGCGGCAGACAGAACGAAGAGTACCCATTGGGATGAGGATGTCGGCATATGTAGGTCAAACACCGCAAATAAGATGGTATACAACGGGAGGACAGCCGTAAGAAAATGAAAAGCAATATTACCAAAATCAGAAAACAGGCTCCTTGTTGGATAATCGTATGGTCGCATCATCTCCATCGCGATATCTCCGGTTCGCACCCGTTCTTGAATTTCCCATAACGGAGTGCCGGCACCGTGAATCCCCTGTAGCATCTGACTGACCACGATATAGCTTAACATCGATTCAAAGCTTACGCCCTCGACGTTCCCTTTTCCACTATATAATGCAAACCAAATGAAGCCCCACATAAACAGAAAAATAACATTGGAAAACAGGCGTGTCCAGGCATCGAATCGATAAGCGGCTGAACGTTGAAACGCCTTCCTTGAAAACTCTAAATACAATCGAAGCTGCCTCATGGTTCCGCCTCCCTCCAACTCAAACGTACCATATTTTTCCTGAGAAGAAAAGTAGAAGGATTTCTTGTTGTATGGGTGGAAATGGTATTCTTTGGGTAAATACTATTTTACGTTGAAGGTGAAAAAATGCCACAAACCGTCTTGATCACAGGTGCTAGTAGTGGAATTGGTGAAGAACTTGCTAAACTATTTGCCAGGGATGGCTACCGACTCGTCCTTGTTGCCAGGCGGGAGGAACGGTTATTAGCCCTTGCAGGTCAATTAAAAGAGGAATATCAGGCGGAGGTTATAACGAAGGTTCAGGATTTGTCTCTGGCTGATAGCGTGGATCAGTTATGCTGTTGGCTTGCGGAACGAGGGCTTGAGATTGATATCCTCGTGAATAATGCCGGATTTGGCGTGTTTGGCCCTTTTCTTTCGACCAGCTGGGATGAGGAGGCACAGATGATACAGCTTAATATTGTATGCCTGACGAGTTTGACCAAACGTCTGTTACCTGCAATGATCGAGAAGGGTGATGGACGGATTCTCTTTGTTGCCTCCACTGGGTCGTTTCAGCCCGGCGGCCCCTTTTTGTCAGTCTATTATGCAACCAAGGCTTATGTCCTCTCCTTTTCAGAGGCTCTTTCTAGTGAATTGTTGGGCACTGGTGTGCGCATTACCACTTTGTGCCCGGGCCCGACATCTACCGAATTTGAAAAGCGCGCCGGATTTCGTCAGTCCAAAGCTTTCCAACGTGTATTGATGAACCCGGGACAGGTCGCGAGGCTTGCCTACGAGGGACTCCATTCAGGAAAATCGCTGATCATCCCCGGCCTGCAAAATAAATTGAGCACCTTCAGCATTCGGTTTCTCCCCCGTAAGTGGACGACACGGATGATTCGGAAACTGCAGAGTCAGCGGATGAAAGGTGGAGGGTGAGTAGTGGCTGTTTGATCTTCATAGACAGCTAAGACTCCCCCTATTGAGTAGTCGTGGACCCAAGGGTCCATTCTCTATACAATTTTAAATTCAACAATACCGAGCGAGCCAAAATCAGCCTCAATATGATCATGTAAAGCTAGATCAATCGCTCGGGTCATCCCGCCGGATATAATAAAATCCCCTGCCTCGATCTTACGTCCATGTTCACTCAGATAGTTAGCCAACCACACAATAGCATCAGCTGGATGTCCCATCACATCAGCACCTGAACCGGTTTGAACTACTTCCCCATTTTGCTTGAGAGTAACTATAGCTTCTGGCAGATTAATATCACGAACCTGAAATTTGCTTTGGGATGCAATCACTCTGGCACCCGAATTATTATCGGCAATAACATCGACCATCTTAAACTTATAATTCAGGTAGCGGCTGTCTACCACTTCTAAAATAGGTGTCACGTATTCCGTAGCATCAAGTACATCCTCGCGAGTAACACCTGGACCCTGGAGATCTTTCTTCATCACAAATGCGATCTCCGCCTCCAATTTCGGATGAATCAATTGCTCAAAAACTAAATCCTCGCCATTTTTCATAATCATGTAATCAAAGAGAAGACCATATATCGGATCATCTACTCCCATTTGCTGCTGCATCGCCTTGCTCGTGTAACCTAGCTTGTAACCAACGACCTTCTGCCCTACATCCTCTTTCTTAGCAATCAATGCCTCCATTACGGCATAAGCATCCTTTACATCCATTGTAGGATGTTCCAGAGAAACTCGCTCTACCTCACGGCGTTGCCGCTCAGCCGCAAATAGTACCTCGGCAGCTTGAGTGATTTGTTGTTTATTCATAAATAAAACCACCTTTCTCGTAAACAAAATTATGATATTTCTATATTATCATTTTGATAGGAAGATTGATAGAATTAAAACCTGCATTCCTTTGGAAAAGTGGCGGGGGATGTATATCGATTAATCAAAGAGCTAAAATGCACGTATTACTGTTCCTCTAGTTTGCAGGAAATAGAAATAAGAAAAGCTTCTATTGAAGCCCATTCGAAGGAGAGGGTCCCTCTTTAGAGGAAGCTTTTCATGCTGATAGGAAAGTTTGTTCACTTCAACCCTTTAGTGAACTTAAACTTCCCTATGCGGTAAAAAAACCTACTTTCCCGTTTAGTTAGGGTAGTAGGTTTCTCTTGTTAAATGTTTTTTCTTTATCTTTATCTTCTACAATGTCCTTTAATTCGTCTTGATCACCTTTTGCATTGATAACTTCTAATAATTGTGTAAGATCTTCAGTCTGCTTTTTGTCTTTCATGTAAATTCTCCCTTCAGAGATTTACAGGTATTATTTCAAACTTAAAGCAAATATATACTAGCATCTGCCCTACGCCCCCATCGTCTTCTCTCCAACCGGAATTTTAGAATCCCTGCCAGCCCTAAGTCCGGTAATCAGCTGTAATATGGCTGCGCTAATCAGGACAAAGATGGATCCAGTCCAGCCACCTGTGATATCATGCAGAAATCCAAAAAGGACAGGTCCAACGGAAGCTAGTAGATATCCAATAGATTGTGCCATGCCAGATAATTCGGCGGCTTGTTGGTGTGTTGAGGTACGTAGTCCAAACAAAGTTAGCGCTAGGCTAATTCCCGCTCCTTGGGCGAAACCCATTAACGTAATCCAGAGAAACAGCCAAGTAGATGACCCGCCGCTAAGAATCCCTGCGTAGCCGATAAGCAGGAAGAGAACAATGAGGACAACGAGTGAGCGTTGGTTACTAAGTCTTGCCGCAAGGATCGGAAATACAAAAGACGCTGGGAGGCTGACAATTTGCATAAAGGACAGTAACCATCCAGCATAACTAATATCCATCCCCCGCTCGTGAAGGATCTCTGGAAGCCAGGATACCATGGAAAAAAATCCGGTCGATTGTAGCCCCATAAAGAGTGTGACTTGCCAAGCAAGACTGGATTTCCACAGGCGTCCGGTCTGGGACCTGCTGGGGATGGAAACGGTATGCCGAGACCGAGTCTGCGGGAAGAAAACGATGAAAGCAATAGCTGAAAGGAGGGCCCAGCACATGAGAGCAGGCCGCCAACCAAGGCCGACCCCTTCTGCTAAAGGGATGCTCAATCCCGATGCAATCGCTGCCCAACCATTCATGCACAAGGTATAAATCCCTGTCATCAATCCAATTTTATAAGGAAAATCACGTTTGATAAGACTAGGGAGTAGTACATTGCCAGTTGCAATGGCCAACCCTAGAATTGCGGTACCCAAAAAAAGGGCAACCATTGAATCCAGAGAACGGATGACGATTCCGAGGGTCAAAAAGAAAAGTCCCACCAACAAAGTCGTTTCGATCCCAAATCGATGGGCGATTTTTGGAGCAAGCAACGAAAGCCCTGCAAATGCAAGAAGTGGTAAGGTTGTAAGCAACCCCACCAGTGCATTGGATAAGTTCGTCTCGGCGACAATAGACCCAACCAAAGGACCAATTGCGGTAATTGGTGCACGCAAACTTGAAGCGATCAGAATAATCCCCGTAACAAGCAAAATGATGTTGACACGGGACTGTTGGGGAATTTGCTGCTGCCGGAATTCAACCTTTGCCATTTATTCCTCCTCTAACTCCAGGCGTTTCATAAATTCTTCCGCAGCGTTGTATCCCTGCTGCTGGAGATACCAGTTGTTGGCAGCGGCTTCGATTAAGCCAGCGACATCACGGCCAGGTTGGAGTTGAATTTGAATATGCGGGACCCGCACGTCCATGTATTCAGTATATTTGGGTTCCAATTCTAATTCGTTATAAAGAGAATCCTTCTCCCATTTGACCAATTCAATGTCGAGGGCAATGCGGCTTTCATCCTGAAAAGCTTTAATCCCATAAAGTCGCACCACATTTAACAACCCTACACTACGAAGAGCGAGGAACTCCTTGTTTTTCTCATTATGTGTCCCCAGCAGAGTCTGGCGGCTTAGCTTTTTTAACACGACAATATCATCAGCTACTAAGCGATGACCCCTGCGTACGAGGGTGTGAGCGGTTTCGCTTTTGCCGACGCCTGATTTCCCACGCAGTAAAATACCGATTCCCGAGACATTGACACAAACGCCATGGATCGCGATTTCTTGAGCCAAAGTTGTGATCATGTAGGCATCCAGTTTCGCAATAAACACAGAGGTAGCTTCGGTTGTACGTAATAAAGGAATGCCTTCTTGCACGCAATATTGCCTTAAGTAGGTTAAACCTTCCTGTTCTGCGGTGACGATAAAACATGGTGGATGGTATTTGACGATATTGCCGATACGCAGTTTTCGTTCCTCGACGCTTAACTTATGTAAATAATTGATCTCCTTCTTCCCAAGTACTTGAACCCGCTCCGTTGGGAAAAAATCAAAGTGACCAACAAATTCCAACCCCGGACGATGGGCTTTGGATTTTGTGATCTCTCGTTGTAGATGATTTTCGCCGGCTATAACTTCTAATGAAAACTTTTTCACTAACTTTTCAACTGTAATGGATTTCAAATTGATCTCACTCTCCGTCACTATTCATTCTATTTAAAAGAAAAATGATCTAGGTTGGTAATTCTATTCTACATGTT
>Ga0182738_1000692_pt1 | contig 45073 bp, 42 predicted proteins | sample eDN5th30CBELigMG_FD_128876 | JGI IMG/M metagenome (GOLD analysis project Ga0182738, IMG submission 128876) | Enriched Miracle-Growth compost microbial communities from Emeryville, California, USA - eDNA 5th pass 30_C BE-Lig MG (version 2)... ... | reverse complement strand
GATGCCGCCCGATGCGGCCCCCTGGTTCCCCGGCGTGAAGCGCGCCTTCGCGGACGGGTTCGGCATCAGGACCATCCTCCTGCACCCGGGGAGCCGGGGCAGCGTCAGCCTGAGATCGGCCGATCCGCGGGACCCGGTCCGGATACATTTCAATTTCCTCTCCGATCCGGCGGACCTGCCGGTGCTGCGCACCGGCTTCAGGATCGGCCGCGCGATCGCCTATGCGAAGCCGCTCGACCCCTATCGCGAAGCGGAGATCGTGCCGGGCGAGGCGGTCGCGACGGATGCGGAGATCGATCACCACATCCGTTCCACCGCGCAAATCTCGTCGCATCCTGTCGGCACCTGCGGGATGGGGCGGGTGCTGGATCACGACTTGCGCGTGAAGGGCATTGAGGGCCTGCGCGTCTGCGATGCATCGGCATTCCCGGACCTGCCGTCGTCGCACATCAATGCCGACGTGATCATGCTGGCGGAGAAGGCCGCCGACATGATCATGCGCCCCGACGTCTCCGCAGCGTACGCTGTAGACCGGGCTATACCGACCGCAAAGGCGGGGTGAATATCCCGATGGAAAACATGCGTGCGGTCGTCAGCGATCCGGAAAAATTCCACGGCATCGGCATCGGCATTCTTCCGCTCCCGAAGCCATCGCCCGACGAGGCGCTGGTCAGGATCGAGACGGTTTCGCTGAATCCCGGTGAGTTGAGGGCGCCTTCCGCAAGGCCGCGTCTGGGGCGCGATTTGTGCGGGGTGGTCGAGCAGGCGGCGGCAAATGGCCAAGGTCCGCGTAGCGGCACCCGCGTGGTGGGCATGCTCCCCAAAGGTGGTGCATTCGCGGAATATGCGGCGGTGCCGATAGACAATCTCGCGCAGCTTCCGGAATCAGTATCGATGGCGCAAGCTGCGAGCCTTCCCGTGGCAGGACTGACAGCTCTCATTGCTCTTGAGCGCGGCGGTTTGCTGTTGGGACGAAAAGTGCTGATTACGGGGGCGTCCGGCGGAGTCGGACTTTTTGGCGTTCAATTGGCTCACGCTGCCGGTGCGGTCGTCACTGCTGCACTGCGGTCAGCAGAGCGCTCTACGTTGGTCGAGCATGCCGGCGCGAAAGAAGTGATCGTCGGAGCGGTCGATCCGAAGGCTTGCCCGCTGCAGTCTTTCATCCTTGATACCGTCGGGGGATCAGCCATCCTGACTTGGCTGGACTTGCTGGAACGGCGCGGCATGTTGGTTTCGATCAACAGGAGCATTCCGGCAGGCGATACGTTGGTCGCGCCATTCGAATACAACCGGTTCTTGGAACGGGAAATCACCCTGCAGAGCTTCTATGTTTTCGACGAACTCGAGGGTCGCCGGATCTCCACCAAACTGGAGTTGCTGGTCGGTCTCGTGGCGCGAGGGGAGCTGAAGCCGCATATCGGACGTGAGGCTTCATGGGCTGACATCAATGCTCAGGTTGAGGCACTCTGTTTCAAAGACAGGTTCCAGGTAAGATCATCCTGCACATCAACTGAGCTGGATGTATACCACCGTCAGTCAAATGTAACCGATGGAGTCGACGAAACACCGGCTCAATTCATTCGGCATTGAGGTCGTTCTGACGCAGGTCGCCGCTATGATATATGTTTGCACAGCTCACGGCCTCGGTAAACGCGCTGCGCTTTTGGATGCCTTGATATCTAGTGATAATTTGCGCATGTAGGTCTCGGATATTTCGCTGGCTGCCAACCGGGTAGCCATATTCAGATCAACGTGTGAGAGGTGAGACAGCCGTGGCGGCAGCGAAGCGTGCGAAGCAGATTACGGTATTTGATCCTGAACGGAGGGAGTTAAGCTTCTCGTTCCGCCTGCGAGAAATTAACAAGCTCTTTGCGCAGGGATTTGCCAAGGATTTGAGGCGTTTCGGCATTACGGTGGGGCAATGGCAGTTCTTACGAGCCCTATGGGAGTACGATGGGTCATATCAGCAGGAACTAAGTTCAATGCTGGGATTAACCTCAGCAGCGACAGTAGCGTCCATCAACCTCTTAGAGCGCGATGGCCTTGCCGTTCGGAAGCCTGACCCCACCGACAATCGACGTCTTCTCATCGTTCTTACGGCAAAGGGCTCTGATTTGAGACATGAACTTCTCCCTCTGGCTGAGAAGCATTTGTACGAGGCGGTGGAAGGGTTTTCTGAAGCCGATCTGCGACGGTTTGACCGTTTTCTAACTAAGATGACTCACAATCTTATTAGGGCAAGTACCCGTCGTGATTTCAAAAATAAAGATTTTTCTGAAGAAAAATTGCGGTAAATAAAGAATTAACATTCGGATTAAAAATATATTATTTTATAATAAATTTTTCTATGTTAAAGATGAAGATGACGTTAATGATCCACCTCTATTAAATTAGTACGATAGCATCATAAATTAATTCGGCTTGACCGCATAGATGATCCATTTTCGAGACAGCTTCTCGAAGAATGCCAGCACACGCCAACCGGTCAGTATCCTTCGGATGACCACAGCGCCCACAGCATCCACCCCGTGCACCTGAAGCACCTACTTTGCGATATCCAGGCCAATCGTCGTAACGTTGTCCATCTCTGCTCTCCTTCGGCCCTGGCCCTCGCGAATATAGTCGCAGGGGGCTGCTGCCGGTTTTTCGGACACCAGGTTAAGCTAGCATAGCTTTCTCCTCGATCTCGACGGGGCTGAGATAGCCCACAGACGGAAGCCGTTTCGCTTTGCGAGGATCGTGATTGCAGAGCTTGAAAGTGGCTCGCTGGGCGGTGCTTCGTCCAGACCACGTTCGAGACAGGTTTGCTCGACCGGCATGCCGATCGCCTCATTAAGGGCAGGCCAGCTCTAATTAATCATGCATCCGTGCTGGCCTTCGCCCAGGCCGCGCCCGACAAGCAGCCGGACGCGGAGTAAGCCTAGACAAGGGACGGAGGCTGTGCCGGATCCCTTCCTTAACGCATCGCGACGATGGCCTCGGAACAGTCGAACATGGAGGAACCATGATGAACGACGCAAGCAACACCAACACGATGAAGGCGGAAGATACGCCGGAACTGCGCAAGCTGTATGAGGACTTCGAAGCCGAGCATCTCAAGCCCCTCTGGACCCAGATCGACGACCTAATGCCGGTGGTTCCGAACCCGAAGGCCCTGCCGCATATCTGGAAATGGTCAAAGCTGTTTCCTCTGGCGGAGCGGGCGGGCGAACTCGTGCCGGTCGGGCGCGGAGGCGAAAGGCGCGCTATCGGTCTTGCCAATCCGGGCCTTGGTGGTCGGGCCTATATTAGTCCGACGCTTTGGGCGGCGATCCAGTATCTGGGGCCGCGGGAGACGGCGCCCGAACACAGGCATGCGCAGAATGCGTTCCGCTTCGTAGTGGAAGGGGACGGCGTGTGGACTGTTGTCAACGGCGACCCCGTCAGAATGAGCCGAGGTGATCTGCTGCTTACACCCGGCTGGCATTTCCACGGCCACCATAACGACACAGACCATCCCATGGCCTGGATCGATGGCCTGGACATCCCATTCTCCTATCAGAACGACGTCGGCTTCTTCGAATTCGGTTCGGATCGGGTAACCGACTATGCAACGCCGCGTTTCTCGCGTGGCGAGCGGCTGTGGTCGCATCCCGGCTTGAGACCTCTTTCCGAACTGAAGGATACCGTCAGTTCTCCGATCAGCGCTTATCGCTGGGAACATACCGACCGGGCTTTGGCCGAGCAGCTTCTTCTGGAAGACGAAGGTCAGCCAGCGACTGTCGCGCAGGGGCACGCGGCGGTGCGCTATATCAATCCGACGACAGGTGGTGATGTCATGCCCACCATCCGCGCGGAATTCCACCGGCTTCGGGCTGGCACCGCGACGTTGCCTCGCCGCGAGGTCGGGTCCTCCGTTTTTCAGGTTTTCGAAGGCCGCGGAGAGGTCGTGCTAAACAAGCAGACGACGAAGCTCGAAAAGGGTGATCTCTTCGTCATTCCCTCGTGGGTGGAGTGGACATTGCAGGCGCAGACGCAATTCGATCTGTTCCGCTTCTCCGACGCTCCGATCATGGAACGGCTTAACTTCGCCAGGATACAGGTCGAAAGAGGAGGGCAATAGCGGTGCGTCATGGCTAGCGAGGAGGAAGAGAGGGCGCGTCTGCGCGACCGGCTGGGCGCGGGCGCCCGGTTCGACTCGTCGTCAGCGCCCGCAAGCGACCTGCTTCTAGCTCGGCGGGGCACCGCCTATTTCGCGCGCAAGCTCAATGAACTGGGCGATGCCGAACTGGATTGGCCCTCTCTGGTTCCAGGCTGGACCCGCCGCCATGTCGTGGCGCATGTCAGCTACCATGCACGCTTCCTCGCCCGTTTAGCCGAGGCGGCGCGAAATGGAAGGACCGTGGAAATACTGGCTGAGCCCGAAAGCCAGATCGAGGACGTGGAGTTCGGCGCCACGCTTCCGGCGCATGCGCTGCGCTATCTATTCAACCATTCCGAGGTGCATCTGAACGTGGAATGGCGCGATCTCGACGAGAAGTCCTGGAGCGCCGTGATCTGGACACTGGAGGGCAAGGGGGTTGCTGTCCGGGATACGCCTCGGCTGCGCGCAAAGGAAATCTGGACCAGGGCAGTCCATCTGGGCAATGACGGGACGCCCTTGGACTTTCCGCCCGCGCTACACATGCTGATGAACTTGACCGATATCGCCACGTGAAAGACTTCGTTGGCATAGCCTATGACCAAGAACGCATACGGATAGCCGGTCACGCCTGGTTTTCGGCGCAGGATGAAGGCTGCAGTCAGATCATTCGGCATTGGCCCAGCTTGAAGGAATACAGAACAGGGCTCTCCCTGCGAACTTGCACGCGCGATTCTTCTCTTTCACTATGCCAAAGCGTCGGAGAAATTAGCGGTTCCCTACTCTGACATGAGTGTCAAGGCGATCCTCATAAACGCCTTCAGAACGGCGACTGGGATATTCCTTCGATGAAGCAATGTGAGTGATGACGCACTCGATGAGCAAGCGCTCTCTCCTGCCAGTAGGGATCGAGCATGTCCGCTTTCGGGCAGAGCTATGCCGTCGTGGAACGGCTGTTTGGGGGGCGCAATGCTGACCCCTACATCGCCCGTCGAACTCCCGGCTTAAAGCTAAGGTAGACTTTGCCCGAACGATGGAGGGACGGACGCCGCGTCGCGACCCACCGGCTGCGGACCGCTCGCGAATCCTCCAAAGGCGACGCAGGAACTAGAGTTGGCGGAGGGGGCCGCCGCGCATCGCCCGACCGGGCAAGGCATGGCCCACAATATCCTCGGCGAGACGCGCGCACTCGATCAAGCTGTCGAGATCTACACCCGTGGCGACTCCCAATTCCTCGGCCATCAGAACGAAATCCTCCGTGCAAATGTTGCCGGCCGCACCCGCATGACCGGCGAACGGACAGCCGCCCAAACCACCGACGGCAGCGTCGAAATGGGCGATGCCCAGACGGAGGCCGGCATAGGCGTTCGCCATGGCCAAACCACGGGTGTCATGGAGATGGAGACACAGATCCAGCGAGGGGTGGCGGTCGCGGAGCATTCCGACCAGGGCTTCGACAGACGCAGGCGTCGCCCAAGCCATCGTATCGAGAAGACTGAGCCTGCCGATCGATGTGCCGGCCTCAGCCGCAATCGAGAGGATCTCATCAACACGACCCAGCACGACCTGGTGCGGGATGTCTCCCTGGAAGTTGCAACCAAAGGACGCCATGACGGCGGCGGTCTCGACCGGAATCCCCGCCGCGAGATAGGATGCCGTCATCCTACGTTGCTCCGCAGCATGCTCCGAATGCGTGCGGCGCTGATTGCGCGTCAGGAACGCTTCCGAGGCGCTCAGCGTGATCTGTCCCCGCAGCGTGAGCTTGTCCTTCGACAGCGCGCGCTCGAAACCTTTCTCGTTCAGCCAGAGGGCCGTGTACTCGACGCCCTCGCGCGGCTTCAGTCCTTTGATGACCGCATCGGCATCGGCCATTCCGGGCACGGCCTTGGGATTGACGAAAGAGGTGACCTGAATCACCGGAAGGCCGGTTTCGGACAGGGCGTCGATCAGTTCGAGCTTGCGCGCAGTAGGGATGCCGGCGCTCTCGATCTGAAATCCTTCGCGGGGGCCTTCTTCGACGATGTGAATCCGTTTCGGCAGATTGCTCACGCTCAACTCCTCAACGCCCGTTGAAAGTGGGTTTTCGCTTTTCGTTGAAGGCCCTCACGCCTTCGAGGCGGTCCTCGGTGCCGATCGTGCGTTCGTAGCACTGGACCTCGAGCAGCAGCCCCGAAGTCAGGTTGGTTTGCACGCCGTGATGCGATGCCTTCTTGACCTGCCTGACCGAAATGGGCGCATTCGCAGCGATCTCGCGCGCTACCGACATTGCATGGTCCATCAACGCCTCCGGCGGCACGACGGCATTCACCATGCCCCACGTCTCGGCCTCCCTGGCTGTAAACCGGCGGCCGGTCATCAGCAATTCCTTCGCTCTGCGAAGTCCCACGGCGCGCGGCAGGTTCTGCGTGCCGCCTCCGCCGGGCATGATGCCGCGCGTCACTTCCGGGAGAGCGAATACGGCGTTTTCGGAAGCAAGGATGAAATCGCAACAAAGGGCCAGTTCGCAGCCGCCGCCGAAAGCCGCGCCATTGACCGCCGCGATGACCGGCACGGAACAGTTGAGCACAGCGCTGGCGCTCTCTTCGATGATGGCATGCTGGGCCCGCCAATCGTCGTTGGACATGCCATCGCGTTCCTTCAGATCGCCTCCGGCCGAAAACGCCTTGTCGCCCGCACCCGTCAGAATGATCGCCCGGAGATCACCGGGCGTGAACGCGAGAGGTTGGAAGAAGCGGCGCAGTTCCACCACCGTGGCTGTGTTGATTGCGTTGCGCACTTCCGGGCGATTGAACGAGACGGCCACAATACCGTCGCCGTGATCCACGATCGAAAGAACCTGGTAGGACGTGTTCATGCGCTGATCCGCTCCCCGCGGGCATCGTAATTGTCGGTGATGATAAGCGCGTCGACAGCGATGCAGGCATCTTCCGCGACGAGCATTGGATTGATCTCTGCCGAGACGATACGATTGCCCTGCTCGGCCGCCAGTGCCTGCAATGACATGAGACTGTCAACGATCTCAGAGATCCGGGCATCCCCTCGCTCGCCGACCGCCGATCGAAGGATCGCGCCGAGCCGGGAAGCCGAGATTTCGGCCTCTACGGCGGCCGGGTCGGCAGGCAGCGCGACCAGAACGGACTCGTTGATCTGTTCGGCAAGCAGTCCGCCGAGGCCGAACAACAGGAAATGTCCGATGTCGGGCTCGCGAATGAGCCCGAGGATTACCTCGATCCGCGCCTTGTGCATCTTTTGCACGACGACCACACCGTCGCCGTGGCGCGATATCGCCTTGGTCAGTTCCGCATGCGCCCGCAGCAGCGCTTGCTCGTCAGCAACGCCCACCCGCACCAAACCGGCTGCGTTCTTGTGGGCGACGTGCGGAACGATGGCCTTGAGAACAACCGGATAACCGATGCGCTGAGCTGCAAGAACGGCATCGACCGCAGCCGCGGCCGGAATGCTCTCCACCACCGGAATGCCCATCCTCGAAAGGATCAATGCGCTCTCGACCTCCGAAATGATCGGGGAGCCGGCCCTATCCAAGCGCGACGAGACCTGACGCTGCCGGTCGCTATCCAGGGGCGTGCCGCCGCCATCCGAAAGCGCGCGAGGGCCGAGGTTCGCCTGCAGGCTTTCGAAAGCGCATGCGGTGTCGTAAAAGACCGGAATGCCGTCCGCAGCGTAGCGTACTTCCAGGGCGGTGCCCAAGCCGCCGGGGGCGAGGATGAGAAGCGGCGCGTCGACACGCGCACGTCGCGCCTTGAGCGCCTGATGAAGCGCGTTGCTCATTGCTTCGCTGGCCGCGCCGTGGGCGAAGGCCACCATGGGACCGCCGACCCCGCGAGCTTCCAGGTGCGCCAGGACGTCATTAAGCAATGACCAGTCCCCAACCGATCCGAGGTCGACCGGGTGGCGGATCGCGGCCGCGCTCGGGATGGCACGGAGGTCTCGCCCCGCCCCGGCGGGAAATCCGTGGTCAGGTCCCGACACGACCGCTATTCCACGATCGCCTGCGGTATCGACCAGGAGCGCCCCGCCAGCGCCGGAACTGCTGATGCACAACACAGGTTCGTCGGCGTCGGCATTCGAACGCCCGAGTGTTGCGAGTACGCACGCGCCCGCCAAAGCCTCGACCGTGGAGACGGACCCGATGCCGCAAGCCTTAAACAGCGCGTCATAGGAACGTGCAGCACCCGCCATTCGACTTGAATGTGCAAGCGCCGCTTCCGCGCCGGCTTCGGATCGGCCGAGCTTCAGGACGAAAATGCGCTTGCCTGCATTACGGGCCTCCGACGCCAGGGTGCGAAGCCGCTTGCCATCCGTGACGCCTTCCATGATGAGGCCGATCACACTGGTCTCAGGGTCCGTGATCAGGAACTCGAGAAAGTCCAACATATTCAGGTCGGCTTCGTTGCCGACCGGAATGAACCTGTTCAGCCCCGCGCCCAGCGCACGCACGCGCCTGGCGACGCCGTCAAAGAGTGCTCCGCTGTGCGAGATGAACGAAATCGGGCCGACTTTGCCGGGCTCGGCATGGGCCGCGTTGTAGCCCAGCGACAGCTTCGATGAGGCGGAGTAGATCCCGTTAGTGTTGGGGCCGATGACGCGCAGCCCTGACGTGCGCGCGATCTCCATGATTTCGTGCTGACGCGCCGCGCCCTCCGGCGTACCCAACTCCGCGAAGCCGCTTGCGCCGATGATGGCATATTTCACACCCGACGCCGCGCAGTCGCGAATTGCGCCCGGGACGGCAGCGGCGGGCACGACGATCATGGCGACGTCGGCGCCGCCCGGAACCTTCAGAATGCTGGTGGCCCCATCGATTCCCTCGATAGGGCCACCATCGCGATTGACCGCCCACATCCGCCCTTCATAGGCGCCGCGGACCAGATTGCGCACAACCGAGTTGCCCAGTTTTCCGGGTGTCGACGACGCTCCTACGACAGCAACGCTCTCCGGCGCGAAGAGCCGGCTCATAGGATGACTTGGGTACATTTTCTCGCTCATTGCTGTCGTTGGTGCCTTATATTTCTCCGGTCAGCGCGTGCCGAACCGTGAGCGCCACTCCTCGGTGTATGACTGGCGTTGGTTGAGCCAGATGTCCTCGCCGACGTTGAACAGCTGATCATTCGACGGAAGAGCCGACTCGCCGAAGCTGGGAGCCGGCGCCTGCGGGTTCAGCGCATAGGCGGCGGTCGAGGCGATCACTTCGCCACCACGCTTGCTCGTCAGCCAGTCCAGGAAAAGCTGAGCGGCATTCTTGTTCTTCGCAGACGAGGTCATGCCACCGACGATCGGGAAAGCCGGCAGGCCCTCTTCGGGGTAGACGATGGTGATCGGAGCGCCGTTTTCGATCTGCGACAGCGGCAGGGAGATCGGGTTGATTCCGAGGAACGTCTCGCCACGCACGATATCGGTCATAACGGGGGTTGCCGTTGGATAGATGCGCGGCGACTGTGCGGCGAGCTTCTCCCAATAGTCGCCGCCAAGCTTCTCCTTCATGAAGGCATAGGAGCTGAAGGCCGTGCCGCCCGCGTCGATGCTCGCCATGCCGATGACGTTCTTGAACTTCGGATCGAGCAGATCCTGCCAGCTTTTCGGCGTATCGGCAGCCTCGACCAGCGCATTGTTGACACTGACGACCATGATCGAACGCATCAGCTGATAGTAGCTGCCGTCGTGCGCGCGAAGCTCGGGCGGCAGATCGTCGAATGACGCGACCTTGTAGGGTTCGAGTATCTTCTGCTCGACAAGGCGCGCCACCAGGCTCAGGTCGGTCAGGTCGACGTAGTCGGCCTCAAGGCGATTGGCCGCAAATTCCGACGTTACGCGCTCGAACATCTGACCGGAGGTCAGACGCATATGTGTGACTTCGAGCCCGGTATCCTCCTTGAAGGCTGCAACCACGGCTTCCATCGGCGCCAGGTCGTATGTGCTGAATATGTTGAGTTTGCCTTCGGCCTTGGCAGCGTCAAACCGCTCGGACGGGCTGATCGTCTCGCCGTTGACGACCAGCGGCTCGGCATTTGCCTGAGCAACCGAGAGCAGCATGGCGCCGCCCAGGAAAAGCCCTGCGATTCCCGTATGGATGTTGATCTTCATGTTTTTCCTCCCTTGCTAAGACTCGCCGCGCAGCCAGCGCCTTGTGACGAGTACAATGAGGCCCAACACACTCGTGTAGGCCAAGCTTACCGAGGCGACAGCGCCCCAAGATCCGGTTTCGTAGAGTTCGTAGATCGCGATCGAGAGCACGCGCGTATTCGTGGTGTAGAGGAACAGCGATGCCGTCAGTTCACGCACCGAAAGGACGAACAGCAGGATGGCGCTGGCGACGATTCCGCCGCGCATCAGCGGAAAGGTGATGTAGAGAACCACGTTCAGGCGCGACGCGCCCGACACCTGCGCCGCACTCTCGAGGTCCCTGTGAATCTGAGACATGCTGCCAGCGATCGCCCGATATCCCTGGGGGAGAAACCGCGTGACGTAGGCGACGACCAGGATGGCGAGCGTGCCGTAGATGTTCAGGGGACTGTCGATCCACGACCACAGTATTCCCAGTCCCATGACCAGCGCAGGGATCGCGACGGGGATCATCGCAAGGTATTCGAGCATCGCTCGGCCCTTGACCTCCGTTCGATAAACGATGACGGCGATCACGAAGAAAAGCGCGGTGCCGATCACCGCGGCGAAGGTTGCGGTCAGCAAGGTGTTGGTGGCCGCCTCGAGGATCCTCGGATTGCCGAGCGTCCGCGAGATCGTGGCGAAGCTCATCGACGAGACATCGAACAGATCCGCAAGGTTGCGGACGAAGAGGTTTCGCCTGAGCGCACTGATCACCAGTGCGGCGATCGGCAGGATCAGCGCTGAGAGGACGTAAAGACCAACGAAGCAGATGGCCGGCCAGCGCCACGCCCCCAGCTTGAGGACGCGCGGCTGCATCCCCTTGCCAGTCACGGTCTGATAGTCGCCGCCGTGCAACACGGCGCGCTGCATGAAGATAAACATGAATACGACGAGCACCAGCGCGATGCTGACGGCGCTCGCCTCGCCGGGAGACGGCGGCACCTGCGTTGCCAGCTTGTAGATCCGCATCGACAGTGTTTCGATGCCGGCGGGGCCACCAAGAATCTGAGGCACCGGGAAGTCTTCGACGATTAGCGCGGCGACGAGCAGCGCGGATCCCAGAAAGGCGGGCAGGACCAGGGGAATCGTCACCTGCCGGAGCGTGTCCCAGAGACCCGCGCCATGTACGCCCGCCGCTTCCTCGAGGTCCGGATGGATCAGCCGGAACGACGTGTACATCAGCATGAACGGATAGGGCGCGTAGTAGAGGCCCAACACGAACGCGATGCCCGGCAGCGATTGCACTTCCATCGAAAATGGCAGCCCGAGCTCGCGCAAGGCGAGATTCAGATAGCCCGCCCTTCCGGATGCGAGCATCGACCAGGCTACCGACGCCACCATGACTGAGAAGAACAAGGGGGTGATGCCGGCCAGGTTGACCATTGACTTCATTGGAATGTCGGTGCGCGCCGCCAGCCAGGCGAGAATGGTGCCGAGGACCATCGCTATGCTGGTTCCTGCGAACGCGAGAACCAGCGAATTCAACGAGGCGCGGCCGACATCGGCGCTGCTGATAGCCGCGTAGTTCTGCAAACTCCAGCCGCCGCCCGCGGTGAAGGATACGTCGAGCAGCTTCAGCAATGGCAACAGGACGAGCACGGTCAAAAATGCCAGCGCGGGCACCATGACCAGCAGGCTGGTCCGCATGTCCTGCGTGTTGATATTGCCCAGGCGCATATGGTCAGCGCTCCGGCACGATCAGCAGATCGGCCGGGCTAAAGGTCAGCCTGACGCGATCGCCCGCTGACGCCACAGCCGGCACTACCGAATTGGCGACCCGCCACTGCTCGCCGTTCACGTCGACGATGTATGTTACCAGCGAACCTTCGAAACTGACGAGCGACACCGTCCCGAAGACGCCTTCGCAAGCTCTCGTGGTTTCGTCGGCTGCGGGCTGGATCGTGATTGCGGTGGGCCGCACCGCCGCAAACATCGGGCCGCCTGGCAACAGCGCCTGCTTGCCGTTCAAAACCGTGCCGGCGCCGATGGTCCGTATCGCCGACGTAGATGATTCCGCCACTAGCTCCACCGCGAAAATATTGCTGTAGCCCAGGAAATCTGCCACGATCTTCGAGTTGGGGTTGCGATAGAGCTCGGTCGGATTGTCTTCCTGAAGCAGGTGGCCCTTCTCCAGCACGGCAACCTTGTCCGCCAACGCCAAAGCTTCCTGCTGATCATGGGTGACGAAAACGCTGGTGATCTTCAGGCGCGTCTGAAGCTCGCGTAGTTCGATGCGGAGCTTCTCGCGCAAACGAGCGTCGAGATTGCTCATAGGCTCGTCGAGCAGCAGCACCGCCGGCTGCATGACCAGGCTTCGCGCGAGCGCGACGCGCTGCATCTGGCCACCGCTGAGGAAACTTGCGCCGCGCTGGGCAAAATCGGACAGCCCAACCGTGTGAAGCATCTCGCCGACACGTTCCTGAATTTCCCTGTTCGCCACCTTCGCCATCTTCAGCGGGAAAGCGACATTCTGGAAAACCGTCATATGCGGCCAGATGGCATAGGACTGAAACACCATGCCAACGTTGCGCTTGTGCACTGGGACGTTGATGCCGGCGGCGGCATCGAAAACGGGTACGCCGCCTATGTGGATCGATCCGTTCATCGGGGTTTCAAGCCCCGCGATGCATCGCATGATCGTCGTCTTGCCGCATCCCGAAGGACCGAGCAGGACGAGCATCTCGCCTTGTATCACCTCAATGTCGAAGCGAGGCACCACAGTCAGCGCGCCATATGCCTTTGTCAGAGCGGCGACTCGTATGGACATCCTCGTCTTTCCCCCCAACCCGTGCGCCGTACTCTGCGCCGGGATATTCCTCAGCCTGGACCATCGGCTACTTGGAGCCTTCAGCCAATTGCTAAAAGCTTTGACCCTGATAATATTTCCTGATGACCCTAGACCGACGGCAGCTGAACGCCTTCCTTGCCGTGTGCGAATACCGCACGCTCGGCATGGCCTCACAGAAGCTGAATTTAACCCAGCCGGCGCTTAGCCGCACCATCAGGTTGCTGGAGACCGAGGTCGGAGTACCGCTCTTCGAGCGCCATCCTCTCGGAATGGAAATGACCGCGTATGCACGGGCGCTTCGGCCCTATGCAGAACGTCTGGTCTCCGAGGGTCGCCGGGCCTTCGAGGAGATCAGGGCGATGCGGAATCTGCGTAAAGGCTACGTGCGCATCGGGGCCGTGACGAGCGTTGCCAGCAGTGTCGTGCCACTCGCGCTCCAACGCCTGCTCAGGCGATTGCCAGGACTGGAGGCAGACATAGTTGAAGATCTCGGCGACAGGCTGCGCGTTGAACTCAGCAAGGGTACGATCGACGTCGTGATCGCCGGCGAGATCGGCGTGCAAGACAGCGACGAATTCATCACGCGAACGCCACTGACCAAGGATACATGGTCAATCTTCGCACGGACAGGCCATCCATGTTTCGCGGATCGGAAACTCGAACTTGGTGAGCTCCTCGCCTATCCATGGGTCACGTTACCTCTCGGCCACCCGATGCACGAGCCGCTGCGAGATATCTTCAGGGCATCCGGTATCGAGCCGCCAAAGCCTACGATTTCAACGCGCTCCATCAGCGCCATGCGATCCTTGGTCGCGACGGGCGACTTCATCTCCTGCATGCCGAAGACGATGGTCGCCTGGGAACTACGCCACGCCAGCATCCGGTCTGCTTTGGCGCCGGAGCAGATGTGGAAACGCCAGCTGTTTCTTTACCTGCGCCGAAATGGACAGGTTTCATTAGCCACAAAGGCTCTTATCGGCGACTTGCAAAGTGCCGTCGAGCAAGAGGACCTCTAGGCCTGTTAGTATTGGGCAGTCAGATCTTCTCTCTTTCGCTCTCGTGATGTTCGCACGAGGCAACGGTTCATGAGCCACGCTACGTTTTGAGGGCGCAAAGCTAGATTCAGTGTGTGCCGGCCGGAACGTCCGCTTAGGAGCGATAGCCCGAGCTTTCCCGACGACGGCAGAGGGGGTGCTTTGCCGTCGAAGTGTTCATCCACGTGAATGGCAGCTTTCCCATTCTGGCTGCCTATAAGCCGTCTTTCCGCTTTCTACTAGAGCTTACATTTACCTGAGACATGATCGACATCGATCGCTGCTCCGTCACCATTCAAGGTGATGATCGAAGTATGCCGCCGCGCTATGGGAGAATGAGATACGGATTATTGGGTGGTACATCGTTGAACAGGAGCCGCGGGTCCTTCAGCAAATAGCCATGCAGGCGGCGCGTCTTGCGCGGCCCCGACACCTCGCAGGTCCAGATATTGAGCCCGTTCGGCTGCTTGCGATGCAGTCGCAGTTTCTCGAAACGCTTCTGCACCCATTCCAGTTCGGTGAGGTTTTCTCCGCTGGCGAGCGCTGCGGCCTGCGGGTGCTCCATAACGTAGCGGTGGAACAGTCCGGGGCTGACCAGCAGGACGGTATCCGCGACCGTGTGAATGCGAGCCTTCGCGTCATTGATGACGACCGTCCGGCTTTCGATACCGTTGCGCAGCCATGCCACGAAATGCTCGCCGGACGGCTCCTGTACGCCGACAATGGTGGGAACTGCCGCCGTGGGTGGAGCCTCCAGCTTACCGCGTGGGAGATCGGCGTTCGGCTCGATCGGCGGCGAGGCATCAAGGTCTTTCGTATCATCCGTTTCGGCGTCCGGCAGAGAATCAACGTCCGGCAGAGCGATAAGCCCGAGCAGTTCATCGATTGCTCCGCTCGGTTGCGGCGGGAAGGGTGGGTCTGGTTCGTGACGCATCGTGGCGGGAATGGGCGACCGCAAACCTGCGTCGGCTTCCGCGGACGATGCGGGAGCCTGGGGTGCCGCGCTTTCGCCCGCCGAGCCCTCTTCGCCGGCAATGACAGAGACGGAGCCTGCAAAGGCTGGCGGCCGCTCGTCGCTCTCCCATATCAATGCGGGTGACAGCCTGAGCAGCGTGAATGTGTGCGACCAGCCTCCGTCGCCGGTAATGGTCGCCTTCCAGATCGCCCGGCCTTCCGGCGTCGGACGCACCAAGCCGTGATCCTGCAACACGGTGAAAACGGCGGTGTTGTTGGCCGGTATCCCCTCGAAGCCCTGAGACAGCAGGTGCGCACGCAGCTTGTCCGACACCGTCTTGCTGACCAGCCACAGATCCTCACCGGTGAGCCACCCGTCTGAAGCCTGCGGCTGGTTGAGCTTCAATTCTTCCTTGAGCAGATAGCGCAGCCCTTCGAGCAGCTTGCGCTGCAAGGCATGCTTCGGGGCCGCCATTGCGCGGGCGGGGTCGCCACCAAGCTCCTGTGCGACCGAGGCGCGGTCGGCCTGCACCACCAGTTCGCCCAATGTGCCGGCATGCTCATAGTGACCGGCCAGGACGTAGAGCAGCGACGGCCAGACCTGAGCGAAGCCGCTGAGCCAGTCCAGAATCCCGCGATCGAGGACTTGGTGATGGATCAACCCCGTTGCCGCGCCGTGCAGCCGATATTCCCGATCCTTCCGATATCGAAAGCGATAGGACTGCCACATCGGGCCGTGCCAGGGATGCCATATGCTTCCGTCCTCCAATTCGACATGCAAATCGACGGCGAGCTTGCCGATGTCGTGCAGCAGCGCCGCATAGGCAGTCGCGGTGGTCCAAGCTTCGGACTGCTCGGCCTGATCTTCCGGCGTCATTCCAGCCGGCAGCAGGCGCGACTGCCGTAGCTTCAGCGCATAGGCGACGATCTCCAGGCCGTGGTCCAGCATCCCTCCAGGATAGGCATGATGATGGCTCTCGGAAGCGGGAAGCAGTTGCACCAGCTCGGCATAGCGTTCCAGCGGCGCGCGATAGAGCTTCCCGAATTGGCTGCGAGACAGCGACGTGCGCTGCCAGATATGCTCCAACAGCTTTTCCCGTCGCGGTGTCGTGAGCAGCGATGCGGCCGTCTCGGGCGCGATCCACCCTTTGCCCTTTGGCGCAGCTTGCGCCGGGACGGCTGGAGCGATCGCGGGAGGCTTGCGGCGAAGGAGGATGAACATGAAAGCTCCCGATGGTGCAGGCTGCGGGAGAGCCCTTTCCCTTTCGGGATAGGCCCATTCCCCTTGGCTCCATTCCCTTAGACCCTTCTGAGCCCTTTGCCCTTGTCTGAACCCTTTGGTGCAGCCGAGGGGCCAGCACGAGCATGAATGCGATGCGGCAGAATCCCCGTTTGTCTTCCGAGTCTCAGGCAGGTGAACGCCCCGCCACTTGACGGTGGCGGGACGTCCGCCCGATCGCCTGCTGCGTGCAGGGAGGGCCACGCAGCCGGGCACGTCGGACGTATCGCTGATGACACGATGAACATTGAATTCCGGATCGTCGGCGGAAAACTCGCGATCTGCGGGACCGGAGGCATACCACCAGCCGACAATGCTCTTGGCGGTCATGACTGCCTCCCAGCTTCGTCAGGCTCTGGATCGTCTTCAGGATGGCGGACGGGCGGACCTGAATAGAAGGGATTCGGCTCCCAACTATCGTAGGGCGTCAGAATCCATGCCCGTTGTGGATTCTCGCGTCCGACGTTCATCGCGTATTCGCGCGCGGCATCGGCAGGCATTGCGCGTGAGCCGCCTTCGGACTGGTCGTCGGGGCAGGACTCGCTGATACAGTCGGTATTCATCACAATGCTCCTGGGGTGCGGAGCATCCTTCCCGAGCGCTGTGACGATGCCGCCAGACGCGCGACCCAACAGAAGGATGCTCCAGGTGAAGAGGGAGCGGAGCGATCGTGCCGGCAGGGCGACGAACACCCCGCGGGGAAAAGTAGTTCCGAAGCTCATCAAGGTCGGCGACAAGCGGCAGCTCACCGGAAAGCCGGCGTCGGAACGAAGCTGCAAAAGGCGCTGCCAGACGCGGCAGCGGGCGGGCTCACATCTGCGAGCCATCAACGCTGTCAGCGGGGGATCATCCGACCACGCACAACGCAACGATCAATCCGGTTGGCAGCATGACCGCAATTTCCCCCGCCGACGGTCGCCGTCATGTCGAGGCGGCCCGGTAGAACACGGCCTTGGCGCCCGGCACGAGCTGCGTGAGGAAGTCGAAATCCCTGGTGTTCGCGGTGAGCACGGCGACGCCCATGGCCCGCGCCTGGAGCAGTATCAGCGCATCGTTCAGGAAACGGCGCTCATGGCCCTCGTTCTTCGGCGCGTTGGTCAGACGGGTCAGCAATCCCGCGAGGATGCCGGCAGTGCCCCAAGCATCGACATCCGGAGCGCTGAGCCGATGCGACGGTATGTCGGCGATCGTGTCCTGGACGGTTTTCAGAACAGCTTTCGTAGCGGCGTGCGACGGATCGAGCCGGCCGAACACATGGGTCAGCTCCGACAGGCAGACGGCCGAGTGATGGCACAGCCGATAGGTCAGCAGCGCGTCGACAGCATCGGGCGACGTTCCTCGGAGCACGTCCAGATAGACGCATGTATCGAGAAGGAGCGGACCACCGATCTGCGGCTCATGGTCCACCCATGAAAGCTGGGCGTCGTCCCTCCTGGCAACAGGGGCTGTGCGCTTGTCGGGCTTGATCGAGCGGAGTGCCGCCTTGGCGTCAAATGGCAAGGTCGAGGTCTCGCGGCAGGCTTCCCTTGCGGCGGACGAGCTTGGTGCCGAAATCATCTTCCAGGGCGAGGCGAGACAGGGCGATCTCGATAAGTTCGGAATCGGAACTGACGTGAGCGCGCTTCTTGGCGGCCTCCAGCAACTCTGACGAGACCCTGCCGGTCAGCCTCTTGTCCTTCACCGCGCCCAGCAGCCCGCTTTCCCTTGCTTGGTCGAGCACGAGCTTGTTACGCTTCCTTGCAATGGCTTCGGCGTCGTCGGGAACGGCGGTGGCATGAGCGGGCATTGAAATCTCCTGATGTCAAACATATTATATATAGTGTTCGACACCGCATCAAGCGACGCCGCAAACAGGCCGAAAGACAACGAGATGGCAACGCAGGCTCAAACACGGGGACGGTTCTACCGGCTCGGCCGGGCCGCTCGGCGTGTCCTGCGCGGCTATGGCCGTGGCGAGCAGCGTGCGGCTGGCTGGCTCGTATCGAACGGCCTTCTCGGTGAGCTAGCATGGGCTGCGGTTTGGGCAGTCCGGATCGCCATTGCCGCAGTCCTGCTCTACGCGGCGTTCTGGGTTGCCTTGCCGCTCCTGTTCGGTATCGCGGCAGCGTCGGTCGCGCAGCCCGCAGATTGGGACGAGGATGAGGAGGCCGAGTTGCGCAATGGTCATTCCGGTTTCGGGCTGTACAACGGCGACGATATTCGGATCGACCCGCACAATTCAAATGATGAGCGGACGTAGCTGCCTACTGAATTTTCCCTGACGCGGCAGTGATGCCTTTGCTTCCCGCCGACTGCGCCCCTCGCGTGCCGGTAGAAAGGCCTTGAATCACCGCTCCGGCGTTGACCCCGACCCAACCAAGCGCCGCCACCCAGAACATCGGCAGCACAATGAACATCGTCGCCATGACGTAGTTCAACAACATGTCTCCGAAGGCGTTGTTGAGGCCGATAAGCGGATTGAAATTGGAGTGCGGCCGGTTGAAGCCGAAGCCCCACCCATAGAGCGCATCGAGGATCGTGCTGTCGATCCAGCGTGCAAGTTGGAACCAGAAATCCACGAAGAACAGCGCAAACTGCACGACACTGACCACCACCGGGATCTTCAGGTCGTAAGCGCCGATCACCAAGACGAGCGGGATACAGATCACCAGCGCCATCTTGAGCAGCGACAACACCATGGGGAGCGCCTGCCGCATCACGTCCATCGCCGGGAAGAACCCGAGCGAGCCGACCGACATGCCTATATTACCGGCGCCTCGGGCAATGATGTTCGGAAGGGTCATTTCGACCTGGCCGCCATAATCGGTGTAGACCTCGCCTTGGTTGATCTTCTGCTGCTGCGGCGAGGCGATCGCGCGGATGACCGAGTCGTTCATCTCATCGGTTGACACGAATCCCGCCCAGTTTCCCATGCGCGACAGAAGATCGGGATCGACCTGTTGGAGCAGCCGCGAGCGAAGGCCGTAATACTCATCATTCCACCATTGATCGCAGGTCGGATAGCCGGCTCCGCTCTCGACCTCGGCGAGTCCAGCATCGCGTGTTTCGTCGTAGGCCCAGGAATCGCGCGGCGCCTTCGAATGATAGCTGTCATAATAGCCCGGCGTGTCGAGGAAGAAGCGCGAGCCGATCCAGGTCACGTCGTTCGTCTGCTCCTCGCTGAGCTCCGGCCTGCTCATGAACAGTTTTGCGCGCGCGGGCCCGTAGCAGTCGGCCGAGAAGTCGGCGACCTCCTGAGACAGCAGCGGGTCAGCGATCCGCGTCGAGTCGACCTCCATCCGCATCTGACGAAGATCCGTCCCGCAGGGGATCGCCGCGACGGCTGCGCCGGTGATCGCGCGTGAGATCGAGTGCATGAAAAACCACCAGACGGGGACCTTGGCCGACTGATCGTTGAGGGTCGTGAAGGACTGCGACCACCCGGTCTCGTCCGGCTGCGCGGCATTGACCTGACATTGCGCCGAGCGCGAGGTGTCGAACTGGATGCTGGCGAGATTGACATCGATGAACGGTATGCCGGCGAACATGATGACGACGATGGCGACGAACACCCGGTTCTCGATCCGCATCGAAGAGAGTACGCCCTTGTTGCCCTCATCTGCTCCTTCAGTCCTGGCTTTCAGCCATTCCTGGACCACGATGACGATGAACGGGATCGCGAACACGCCAGAGGCCAGCAGCACCGCCCAGACGCCGTTGTGAACCACCCAGGCGACCAGGGTGAGGTAGTAGTCGAGATAGTCGGAGGTGTAGAGCGTCATGGCAATCCCCGTGCCTCAGCCAGAGCGCAGCAGCAGGCTGGCCTCCAATGCGACGAACGCCACCGCGGCGGCGATCTCGACGCGCAGCAGACGCAGGTGAGTGGCGCGGTCCGGCTCCCGCGCGGTGAGCCGCCGCCGCATCCAAACCCACCCCGCTATGGTCCCTGCGTAGAGGATCAGTCGCCAACCGAGGAACCACCCGGCATGGTCCCTCATCCAGAGCTGCCAAGCCGCGCTGTCGCCAGCCATCCGGATGCCGACGAAGTTCGCAGTGGCCGCGGCCGCAATCAGCAGGAAGGCCCAAAGCGATGCGGCGCCTGCCCGTCCGAGCAACCTGGTGAGGCGGGATCGGTCGGGCTTCATGGATTGCCGCCGGGAGTCGGACGCTCCAGTTCATCGAGGCGGTTTCGGACGGGATCGCCCTGATAGACGCCGCCGGAGCCGGCAGCGCGCGCCCCATGCCGCTGTATGATCGCCATCGGTGCGTTGTTCATCAGGTCGCGACGAAGCTCCAGCTCCTCCTTCAGGTTCCTGATCTCGCGGTCGAGGATATTGGCCTCGCGGTCGAGCGCTTGCTGAGCCAGATCGTTCGCAGCGACGTTCGGCTCCTTGCGTCCGGTCAGCAAAGTCCGCTGGAGCAGAAGGGCTTTCTCGACCACGCTGGAATAGGACACTTCCGAGGCCAGGCGCCGTGCAAGAAGGTCTTGGTCGGGCTCGTCGCGCAGCGCCTCCACGACGCCGCGAGTTATCGGCATGGAGCCACCGCTGGCCGCCTGCAGGTTCTCGAAGCTGAGGGGAACGGTGCCGTCGATCAGTTGTTGCAGCGAACCCCACCGGGCATCGAATTCCTCCTGGATGAGCGGCGTCAGGCCGACGCCCGGCGAGGTTTGGGTCTTGGTGCAGTCCTCGCAGGTGCGCTGCTCGGTTTCGCCGAGAACGCGCGTGGCCCAATCGACCGCCTCCTGCGGCGATTTCCATGTCTCGCAGGAAAGCCGATCGCTGCAATTCGAGGTGTCGACGGAAGACGTATCCTCGACGTCGCGGCCATTGACGAGATTGTAGCCCGCCCGCGTCACATCGGCGATGATCTTGACCGGAGGCTGGTTCTGGCCGCCGGCATTGTTGCCGCCGACCCATGGGACGCCCTCATTGCCCTTGCTCTCCTCGGCCTCCTCGATCGCGGAAACCGCGTCCGTGCTCTGGACGGCCCGCTTGAGCACGAGCCCTTCGGCAATCTGGTCCCATCCGAGCTGGCCTCCGGCAAGATCGGCAAGCCGGTTGGCGATGGCACGACACGTCAACTTCGACCGATCGAAGTCCAGCCGCGCTTGCAGCACGCCATTCGTCAGCAGGTTGTAGAGTCCGGGATCGGCACGCTGGATGATGAGCGCCGGCAGGGATGCGACGGCGCTGGTGGCGTTCTGGATCACCTCGGACATGATCTGCTGGAAGCCGCGCGTGATCCCGTTGAGCTGGTTCCGGATCGTGGCTTCGATGCTCATGTTCCCGCAGATGAGGTTGCTGTTCCAGCCAATGCCGACCCCGATGGAGCGCATGTTGGCGGCGCCCGTCATGGTGACGGCGCGTCCGCCGCCGATGCTGTAGAGAACATCGTCACCGAGGATGCTGCCCTGGTGCTGGAAGCCGTAGTTGCTCTGGGAGAACGCCGTCGTGCTGGCGAGCGCCAGGCTTGTCGCAAGGATGCCGACGCGAACGCGGTAACACAGATGCGGTGAGCGGAAGGAAGTTGTCACAGGATTGCTCCTCGATCAAAAGTCGGTGCTGCCAAGGAAGACCTGTCCACGCCGCTGGCAGCAGGAGTATGGTCGCCAGAGGGTCCAGGCATAGTCGCCCTGCTGTGCCTGAATGCGCGGGTCGTTGTGCGGGAACACCGCGCAGGTGTTGGAAAGCCGCGGAGTCAGTTCCTGCCACTTCCCCGTCGAGGCATCGCCCTCGACCAGCTCGCCGGCCGGCCAGTATCCATCGCGCGGCGTGGAGAGCAGCGGCTGGTAGACATGCGGCTGGCCGCGGCGGGTGACGATATCGCCTGCGCGCTGTGCGCCGACCGCGCCTGTCTTGTAGTCGTCGGTCTGGTGCTGCATGCCGCCGCGTGGATAGACCGCGCCCCAAAGATTGAGCGCCGTGCGGCTTCCGATCTCGCGCGTGCCGGGAATGAGGGATTCCGGGTAGACCGACTCAGGCAGGTTGTAGCGCCAGGCCACCGTGTCGAGCGTGCTGAGCAGATACGGCATGAGCGGCGTACCGGCGCCTTCGCAGGTGAAGCCGAAGGCGCTGGCAAACCTGCTGAACGCCGCACCGGCCGGATGACCGATCACGTCCGCGTTCTTGAACCGCGATAGGTTGTTTTCGTGCTCGTGGTTCGTCGTGCCGTCACCGCCACCCGCGGCGGTCGGGTTCGGCAAGCTCATCAGCCTCACTTCCAGCCACGGATTGCCGCCGGTGTTGGCGTAGCTGGAGACGACAGCGTCCGGCACGTAATGGCGGATCTTCACGGAAGTCCGCACCGAGCAGCCAAAGAAGCCGCAGTTGAGCCAGTAGCAGATCCCGACCACGCGATACTCGAGGCAGTCAGGCGACAGCGCCGAAGCCGCGATCGTGGCGGTGTCGAGAGCGAATGCGGAGGTCGTGCTGGCAAGCAGGATCGACGCAATGCCTGCGCGAAGACGACGGAGCCGCTTCATGGCTGCGCTCTCCGATAGGCTTCGATCCGGGCGATGGCCTTGGCCGCGTCGGTTTCGCCGTAGACGACGTAGCGCCGATCGACCACCACGGCCGGAAGGGTCGTGATGCCGAGGCTCCACGCTTGCGCGACATGCTCATAGGCCGCAGCGAGGCCTCGCTGCAGATCATCGCCGCCCTTTTGTAAGCGTTCACGTGCGACGGCCACGGCTCGCGCGGGATCAGAGGGAAGCTCGGACGACAACTTCGTCTCAATCGCATCGGCAGCATCGAGATGAATTTCCGTCGCTCCGTCGGGCGCGTGGATAAGGATCGACCTCACGGTATAGACTGTGATCTCGACAGCGCGGGCGCTTGTCATAACGACAGGAACGGCCAGCGCTGCGACTGCAAGCAGGACTGCTGCGGTGTGGCGGGCCACCTTGGAAATGAAACGAGAAGGGTCAGACATGATGGGCTCCAAAAAGCAACTCGCGGTGCTGAGCCATCGACTTCACTCGCAACCCGTGGCCGAGTCAGTCAACAATCCGATCCGAGGTTCAATCGGATTGTTGAAGGGGAACCGAAGCATGTACGATCAGCGCGTCGGAAGCGCGACGGAAAGATCGGTTAGGCTGCAGTGACGATTTAGCGACTGCGGCGAGTTTAACGAAGCCCATGCAGTTCCCTTTACAGCAGCAGCCGTTCATTGCCTTGCTGCGACGCGTATATCGGTTCTCGCCGACCGCACGGTATCGACGACATGACGGTTGCGACCAACCGGTGACATTAACCGCGCCGCAACCGCACCGATCTTGTCGAGTGAGCTGCAGTATGCCAGTTCGTTCTGAAGACACCGTCGAACATCCAAGCAGTGGCCTCGAGCTACCAGTCCGACGCAGGGCCGGAAAGGTTGACAAACCGCTTGCCAGGGCTGGAGGCGCTGATCGTCGATGATCTCGGCGATCGGCTGCACGCCGAACTCACCAAGGGCACGATCGACGTCATTATTGCCGGCGACATCGACTTGTACGACAACGAGGCGGTAATGCGCGAGTCGCTGGCGCGCGACACATGGTCGATTTTCGCGCGTTCGGATCATCCCAGTTTTGCAGCCGGAATGCCTGTGCTGGCGGACCTGCTCGCTTATCCGTGGGTGACGCTCCCGCGAGACCAATCCCGTACACCGGCAGTTGCGGTCCTTCTTCAGCGCGGCCGGCCTGGAGCCGCCGAAGCCCAAGATCATGACACGCTCGATCAGCGCGATGCGATCGCTGGTGACGACTGGCGATTTAATCTCCTGCATTCTGCGCAGCCTTGTTGCGTGGGAGATAGACTATGGCTCGATCCGATCCGCGTTAGCGCCAGACCAGATGTGGAGGCGTCCGCTCTACATCTATCTGCGCTGGCGCGGTTCGATGTCGCTGGCCGCCAAGGCCTTTATCAGTGATCTGCGCAAGGCGAGCGAGGTGGCCGAGATCTGACAGAGTACGGCGCTGATCGACCCACCACGGCGCCTACCTCATGCCGCGAAATCGGCCGAGGATCGCTTCGGCGCCGGCCCGGATGAGGGAAACGTCCAGCGCCAGCGCCATGAACCGGTAGCCCTGATCCATATACGTGTGGGCCAGTTCATCGGTCGCGGCGAATGCGCCTGCCGTCTTGCCGTGCCGGGCGCAGACATTGGCGACCTTTTCCATGGCGGCACGCGTGGCGTCGCTGCCGGGATCGAGGCGGCCGCCCTGAGATAGCGAAATCGACAGATCGAGGGGCCCCACGAACAGCCCGTCAATGCCTTCATGGCCGGCTATCAGCTCGATGTTGTCCAGCGCCGTCTGTGTCTCGATCATCGCGAAGACGACGCTCGACCGGTTTGCGGCGTTCAAATAATCCTGCGCCGACAAGCCCGACGATGCGAGGCTGCGGCCCGGACCCCAGCTGCGCTGGCCCAGCGGCGGATACTTCGTTGCAGCGACCAGGCGATCGACATCCGCCTGGGTGTTCACCATAGGGATCAGCACGCCTGCCGCGCCCGCATCGAGACATCTTGCGGCGGTGCTGACATCGTCCAGCCCGACGCGCACCAGCGTGGACGCACCCATCGACGATGCCGATGCGATACCCATCAGCACGGTCTCATAATCGTAGAAGCCGTGCTGGATATCGAGCGTAATCGACTGAAATCCGGCGGCCGCGAAGGTCTCGATGATCATCGCACCAGGCACCATCGTGGTGGCGTTGAAGATGGTCTCGCCGGCGCGAAGTCGTTTGGCAAAATTCATCGCTTTCTGTGCCATGTCGCTCGTTCTCCAGGTCTTGTTGTCCATGGGGTTCGGAAGGCGCATCGATGTCATCGACACAGAATCCGATTCCCGTCGGTTCATATTTGGGCGGTAATCGTCAAAACAGAAGATTGGGCAGGAACAGCGAGATCGCGGGAAATGCGATCAGGATGGCCAGCCTGAGCAGATCTGCCCAGATAAACGGAATCACCCCTCGCCACACCGTCGTGATCGAGACTTCCGGAATCATGGCATTGATAACGAACAGGTTCATGCCGACCGGCGGACTGATCATGCCGATCTCGACCACGCAGACCACCAGAATGCCGAACCAGATCGGATCGAAGCCCAGCGAGACGACGAGCGGAAAGAATAGCGGAACCGTCAGCAGGATAACCGAAAGCTCTTCAAGGGCCGACATCAGCACCACGTAGAGCGCGCAGATGACGATGATTACCATGATCGGATGAAGCCCGAAGGAAGCGACGAAGCTCTCCAGCGCGTTTGGCAGTTCGGTGAAGTTCAGGAAGCTCGAGAAGATCAGCGCGCCCATCAGGATCGCAAACAGGATCGCCGTGGTGCGGGCGCTTTCGAGCAGAACGTCCTTGACGTCGCGCCAGCCCAGTTTGCCGCGGAACACGGCGAAGAAGAGCCCGCCCATAGCACCAATGCTGGCGGCTTCGGTCGAGGTGAAAAAGCCGCCATAGATTCCGCCCATCACAACGATGAACAAGACGAGCACGCCCCAGACATCGCGCAGCGCCGCCAAGCGACCCATCCAAGGAATGCGGGAGCCTGCGGGGCCGGCCTCCGGGTCGCGCCAGACTGTGTAGCGGATCGCCAGGAGATAGAGGAAAGTTGCGAGAATGCCGGGAAGCAGGCCCGCCGCAAACATCTTGCCGATGTTCTGCTCGGTGATGATGCAGTAGATGATCATCAGGGAGGACGGCGGAATGAGGATGCCGAGCGTGCCGCCCGATGCAATGGCTCCGGTCGCCAAGGCATCCGAATAGCCATATTTCTTCATTTCCGGATGCGCCACGCGCGTCATGGTAGCGGCAGTGGCGATGGCCGAGCCGCAGATGGCACCGAAGCCGGCGCAGGCCACGACGGTCGCCATGGCAAGCCCGCCCTTGCGATGGCCCACGAAACTGTAGGCTGCGGCGTAGAGTTCCTGCGACATTCGGGCCCGCGTGACGAAATTCCCCATCAGGACAAACAAGGGAATGACCGCAAGCGAATATTGGAAACCCGTATCGTAGACGGTGTTGACCACGCTAGCCATGGCTGAGTTAGGGCTTCTCAGCAACGCGAGGCCGACGAAGCCGGTGATGCCCATGGATAGAGCGATCGGTACCCGCAGGATCGCTAGGACGAGAATGCCGATGATGCCAAGCGTTCCAGCGATCATAGCCCGAACTCCTGTTTGTCATCGCTGTCGTCGGCGGTGGCGGATGCAGGCTGTAGAAACCGAAGAGAAAGAAGTAGATGGATCAGGCCCATCAAAAATATCATGAAGGCAACATAAAAGACGAACGGCCAGTATCTGATATTCAAAACTGCAGTATACACACCATCATTGTATACGCGGATGGCGCGGTTAAGCATAAGCCAAGAGAGTCCTAGAATCGCCACGCCGGTCAATAGATCGGCCAGGCTTCCCATCAGCCATTGTAGCCTTTTCCCTGTGAAGGAATAAAGAAGATCGACGGCGATATGCTGGCCCGCGCGCGAGGCGAGCGGAATGCTGGTGAAAACCAGCACGACAAGGAGCAATTCCGTTACCTCGAACGCGCCGGTGACAGGAGTTTGTAGCAGGCCGCGCGTCGCCACGTCGATGAAGGTTAATGTCATTATCGCGAACAGCACGGAGGCGGTGATCCAAGACAGAATTTCTTCCAGAAGGGCAAAAATGCGTGTCATCGGGACCTCGGTCAGACGATTTCCGCGTGGCTTGTGAGACGAAACGGTAGCGCTCGCGACAGACGGTGACTGTGCGGGCCGGATGGCAAGCCAGCTTCAGCCGGCGGCCAAGCTTGCGTGCGGACAAATCTCTAGCGACGAGGCGAGGCAGCGAGCGTCGCTCCCGCGATCGGGTCGATGTGCCATGCACATGCCCGCAATTGAAAACTGCTGGGTTCCCCAGTCATCCACTTCCCCCCCCCATATTCCGGCATTCAAGATTTCGACCAAGGCGTCCTCACACCTTATTTGCGGCCAAAAACTCCGGCGTCGAAACCGCTCCGCACCGAAAGCAATTTGCAACGGTATGGCCTGATGCATCAGCCATCGCTGAAGTTTTGGCGAAGAAATCTCATCTGTCAAACAAAAATGTTGCATATCAAACTTTCTCGCTTGTTTCTATGTGGCTTTTCGACCAGCTTTTGCTCACTGTGGGGTTTGTTGCAGATGGGAGGGAACTTCATGCCAGCCATTCTGGGACGTGGCGACTATCGATATCGCGTGGAGGACAAATGGGGCGATCTGCCTGAGGGTTGGTCCTATGGCGAGGTTGCAGCCGTGGCGACCGACGATCAGGATCGGGTTTATGTCTTCAATCGGGGCGACCACCCCATGGTAGTCTTCGATGCCGACGGAACCTTTCTGTCCTCGTGGGGCGAGGGTGTCTTCAAGCGGGCGCACGGTCTGCACTATGCACCGGACGGCTACCTCTATTGCACGGACATGGGCGACCACACCGTCCGCAAATGCACCACCGAGGGCAAGGTAGTGATGACCATTGGCGTCCCAGGCGAGCCGTCAGGCTTCATGAGCGGAAAGCCGTTCTGTCGCTGCACGCATTCGGCGCTCTCGCCCTCGGGCGACATTTACGTCTCGGATGGCTACGGCAACGCCTGCGTCCATAAATATTCCGGCAACGGCAGATATCTGAAGAGTTGGGGCGAATGCGGCACACTGCCAGGCCAGTTCAACGTACCGCACAACATCTGGTGCGACGCGGATGGCTGGGTCTATGTTGCCGATCGCGAGAACCATCGAGTTCAAGTGTTCGATGGCGAAGGCCGGTACGAGACGCAGTGGAACAATCTGCACCGCCCGATGGCGATCTTCATGCCGGGCGGAAACTGCCCCTACTGCTTGATCGCCGAAGCAGGCCCGGAGCTGCAGATCAACCGGAACTACCCTAACCTGGGTCCCCGCATCACGATTGCCGACAAGGCAGGGAATCATCTGGCGACCCTTGGTGGCGTCAATGCGGGCAATGAGCCGGGCAAGTTCATGGCACCGCACGGACTGGCCTGCGACAGTACCGGCAGCATCTATGTCGCCGAGGTCTCGCGTTCCGCTTGGTCTGTCACCTTTCCCGATCAACCGGTTCCATCAGACCTGCGCTCGCTTCAGAAATTGGTCAGGCTAGACGACTGAAACCCGTCAGGCTTCCCCCGACGCGTTTTTCGAGAGAGTTCCATGGCGAAGAAACCAGTCCTCTACAACGCCCACGCCTCCGAGGAGGTTTACCGGATCGTCCGTCAGGCGGTGCCCGACGATGTCGAACTGCTGACATTGGAGACGCCGGACGAAGACGAGAAGATCCGCAAGATCGCCGATTGCGAAGTCGTCATCCAGGCATCGATGAGCTTCCCCCGCGCGCTTGTCGAAGCTGGAACGAAACTGAGGCTGCTGTTGCACGAAGGCGTGGGCTATCAGGATACCGTCGATGTCGTGGCGCTGAAGGAACATGGCGTTCGCCTGACCGTGACTCCGGAAGGTACGGTCATCTCGGTGGCTGAGCACACGGTGATGATGATGATCGGCGTGTTCAAGCACGTCGTCTACTCGCATAATGAACTGGTTGCGGGGCGTTTCCACCGTCTGACGCTTCGCCCGACCTCGCGGCAATTGTACGGTGCGACCATCGGCTATGTCGGCATGGGGCGCATCGGCCAGGCGGTTGCCGAGCGGCTCGTCGGGTTCAAGACCACCGGACTTTACACCGATCCGGTGCGGCTTACGTCCGAACGCGAAAGCGCGCTGGGGCTCCGCGCCGCCTCGCTCGACGAGGTGCTTGCCAACAGCGACGTTGTCACCATCCATACGCCGCTGACTCCGCAGACCCGCGGCATGATCGGTGCGGCGCAGATCGCCGCGATGAGACCCGATGCGATACTGGTTTGCACCGCGCGTGGCGGAATCATCGACGAGGCCGCACTGTCGGATGCGGTGAAGGGCGGCCATCTTCTCGGCATCGGCCTGGACGTTTTCGGAAAGGAGCCGCTGCCCGCCGGCGATGCGCTGACCACCTTGCCAAACGCGATCCTGACGCCTCATTCAGCCGGCAGCACGGCCGATGCGGTGCGTATGAAGATGGCGGCGCTCTTTGCGAATTACCGGCGTTTCTATGCAGGCGAACCGCTGCAGAATGAAATCACCCTCTGAGCCGTTCTCCTGAAGAAGCAGGCGGGTTCCAGAGGATGGACCGATCGATCACGGCAAGATCCGGAAGCCCGAGCAGCGCCTGCGCGACATCGATTTCCATTTTCAGGATGTTGAGCATGTGCGACACGCCCGCCTCGCCGGCGGTCGCCAACGCATAGAGCGACGCGCGGCCGAGCTGCACGGCCGAGGCGCCGAGAGCCAGCGCCTTCAAAACGTCGGACCCGCTGCGAAACCCGCCATCCACCAGCACGGTCATTCTTCCCGAGGCAATGGCTACGATTGAAGGCAAGACGTCGATCGACGCGACTGCGCCGTCAAGCTGCCGTCCGCCGTGGTTGGATACAACGATCCCATCGAGGCCGATCGACACCGCCCGCTCTGCCTGCCGAGGATCAGAAATACCTTTGATGATCAGCGGCCCGCGCCATTGGTCGCGGATCCAGGCAATGTCCTCCCAGTCCGTGGCGGGATTGAGGATTGGGGCTACGGTTTGCGGTTCTGAACCGGGTGTCCGGTCAACCTGTGCATGTGCATCCACGACAGCCGGTCGCGGGGCGCCGTGCCGAAGCGTTCGCATGAGCCAGGCCGGTCTCGACATCACACCGATCACTTTCGATGGCGTCCAGCGAATGGACGCCGAAAACCCATTGGCGAGATCGCGCAAGCGGCGGCTGGGCACCGCCGTATCGACCGTTACCTCCAGTGCTTCAAAGCCCGCGTTCCGAACACGGTCCATCAACGTAGCCGTCTCGGGGCGCGTGGGGCAAACATAAAGCTGAAACCACTTTCGCCCGTCGCCCGACCGTTGAACCGCTTCAAGCGACGATGTGGCATTGGTGCTCATGACATAAGGTATTCTCGCCTTGCCTGCGGCGGCGGCCAGAGCCTCGTCGCCATGCGGCCAGAAAGCCGAGGCCAGGCCTGTCGGCCCGATGATGATGGGCATGGATATCTTCTGTCCGAAGAGCTCGATCGACTGCTTTCGTTGACCGACATCGACCGGCGCGGAAGGAAGCAGCCACAGGCGATCGATCGCCGCCCGGTTCTCGCGCATCGTCGTTTCGCTTTCGGAACCTCCGTCGGCAAAGTCGAAGACCATTCTCGGCAGGGCGCGCCGTGCCGCGGTTCGGAAGTCCGCCACAGAATGGATTGAGGAAAGCTGACGCTCGTATTTCATGGGGTGACACATTTCTCACGACGGATACAAAGGGCCTCGTGGCCGCCGATAAGCCCAACTAGTCTCGTATGTCAAAGATGTTTTGAAGGAGGTCGCCGATCGGGTGGCGGTATTCTGTGTAATATTCTATGCGTCTGGCGAAAGCCCAAGTTGGATGGAAAGCTGTTGGTGGCGCCTGTTACGATCCGGCTCAGGGCCTCCTCGCCTCCCAGTTCGTCAACGAAGGAATGCGGTGCTACGACAGTAATCGCTGCCACCGCGGCGCCGGTCCTATCCCGGATCGGCGCCGCACAAGCCGAAATGGACGGCTCGTACAGCGAGCGGCTCAGCACGTATCCTCGCGCGCGGTCAGTTCTAGCCTGCTCCCTCAAGGTCTGAAAATCCGGCACCGCAACGGTCTTGCATTGGGAGCGGAGGCTTGCGTGGATTGTCTGGAGATTGGCTTCGTCGAGGTAGGAGAGGATCGCGCGTCCGCTGACGACAGAATGCACAGGAAAGCGTGCACCGATCTGGAGATTCATGACCAGCGCAGCCGATGGAGCCATCCGTGCGAGATGCACGACTTCCCAGCCGTCGATGACGACCAAGAAGGCGGTCGCACGGGTTTCATCGCTGACTTTGCCCAGATAGGCCTGGGCCGCGTCGGTAAAGGGTTGCGCCGAGAGAAACTCGAACCCAAGCGACATCACCTTCGCCGACAGGCGGTAGCGGCGCGTCTGGATGTCACGGACCAGAAAGCCATCCTGTTCCAACGTATAAACCAGGCGATAGGCTGCGGACCGGGATACGTTCAGGCCCAGCGCGATTTCCGTCAGCTTCTGCTAAGGGTTAAGCCTCGTGAACAGTTGCAGCAGCGCCAAGCCGCGCGAAAGGCCGGGCACAAGATAGCGCTTGTCGACACCGCCATCGGCCTGTTCTTCAGTGATGTCGACACCTGCCATTGGCAACTTTGATTTCCTGCTTGTCCAGCTTCGCCACCATAGACGCCCGATGAGTTTTGAGCGCATGGGAAATTGATCGAAGTTCGCTTATTTGCATAACAAATTTGCACCGTGCCGCTAGGATGTAGACCGTGTTGTCAGTATCCTCACCTGCAGCATGCCTGAACGCCGATCCGGGCAGGCAAGACTAGGTGGCGGCTTACCTCTACGAAGTCCGGCGACCGGCCTTCTCGACGTGGATCACGTAGAGTGACGCCAGCAATGCGCCGACGGCAGACAAAAGCATCACCCAAAACAGTGGCGCGGCACCCGTCTCCACCGTTGTCAGAGCAACTGCAATCCAGGCCAGGGCGGCGGCGCCACCGATCTGCAAAGCTCCGCCAAGTCCGGACGCGGAGCCCGCCAGGTTAGGACGGACACTGACAATTCCCGAGTTTGCGCTGGGCAGCGTCAACCCGTTTCCAATACCGACCAAGGCCATGGGGCCGAACAAGCCGGCAGCGCTTGGATTGTCGATGTGGAGAAGCCACAGCGCCAGCACGAGTGCCACGACAACGATCACATTGCCGCTGACCATCATGGCGTTGACGCCCATGCGCTGCGCGTATCGGCCCGAAAAGAAATTACCGATCATATAGCCCACCAGTACGATCACGAAGTGGAGCCCGTAGTCGAGAGGCGTCATGCCCAGCAGCTCCGTCGCCACCAAGGGTCCTCCGCCGAGGAAGGCGAAGAACGCGCCGGCCGTGAACAGTGCGGTCAAGGTAAATCCCCAGAAGCGTCCCGACTGCAGCAGTTCCGGGTAAGACCGCAGCTGCGCTCTGAGCGTATCTCCCGCCGCCCGTGTCTTTGTTTCGCCCAGGTCAAACCAGGTGACCGCCAGCGCGAGCATGCCAAAGCCGAACATCAGCGCAAATGTCGCCTGCCATCCATAGAGTTCGTCCAGCATTCCGCCCGCGACAGGTCCGGCCATCGGGGCGAGGGCCGTGCCCATCGTCACATAGCCGATCTTGCTGGCCGTGGCATCCGCATCGACGGTATCGCGGACAATCGCGCGAGAAAGCACCTGCCCGGCGACGGCTGTCGCCTGCAGGATGCGCCATGCGAGCAAGGCCTCGATGGACGTCGCGAATATCGCGCCAAGCGTGCTGATCACGAAGATGGCGAAGCAGACGATCATGACCGGCCTGCGACCGAAATAATCGGAAAGCGGCCCGATGAGGAGCTGAAGCAGCGCACTGGCCACCAGATAGAGCGACAAAGTCAGCTGGACCGAGCTGTAGCTGGTGTCGAAATAGACCGCCATGCCTGGCAGCGACGGCAGATGGACGTTGATCGCCAACGCCCCGGTAGAGGTTGCGATGATCAGAGTGGTGATGTGCGGAGGCGTCTTCCCGTTGAAGTAGCGTTGTCCCACGCCGATCTCGTTGTTTGATAGATAATACAAATCGTTGATATGCAAAATGGGCAACAAAAGCACCGAAAAGTCAACGTCGTGAGGTTCCGCATGGTTCTGCGCGGCGCGGACGAGAACTGGCGTCTCATCAACCGCCTCCCACGTCGTATGCCGTTCAAAGCGGGAGCGAATCCGTATCCTTCAGCGTGTCGAGTACGATCGCGGTTTTTACGTGCTGGACGGATTCATGCGGCAGCAGGACGCCATTGACGAAGTGCGCCAACGCCTTGAGGTCGCGCGTCACAACCTTCAGTACATAGTCCATCTCGCCGGTCAACGCATGCGCCTCCTGAACTTCCGGAAGGCGCGACACGAGATCGGCAAAGCGTCGCGCGTTGTCGCGGTTGTGGGTGGCGAGGGTCACGCTGATGATGTTGACCAGCGAGAAGCCCATCAATTCGCGATCGAGCATTGCGCGATAACCGCGGATCAGACCGTCCTCTTCAAGCCTTTGGCGGCGTCGCGAACATTGCGATGGCGACAGGTTTACGCGCGCTGACAAATCATTGTTGGTGAACCGCGCATCCTCTTGCAAAAGCGCGAGGATTTTTCGGTCGAACCCATCGATTTGCACGGTTTTCATCATCAGCCAACCCTCCATGCGTTGTTCATGCGCAATTTGATCCACGTGCCGGCTGATATGCAAGCCATGTGCAGCGGTTACAGGCTAATCTTGACACGGTAACTCGCCGTGGGAGAGCGAAGCTATGGGTCCCTTTCCGCACGATGCGCCGCCGCCCAGCATTTCCGATCGCAACCCCGCCGGCACCGACGGCTTCGAATTCGTCGAGTTCGCCCATCCTGAACCGGAAAAGCTCGCCGACCTCTTCGCCCGCATGGGCTACACGGAGGTCGCGCGCCACAAGACCAAGGCGATCTCGGTCTGGCGGCAGGGCGACATCAATTACGTGATCAATGCAGAGCCGGGCTCGCATGCCATGCGGTTCGTGGACGAGCATGGCCCCTGCGCCTCGGCGATGGCCTGGCGCGTGGTCGATGCCGACCATGCCTTCAGGCATGCCGTGGCGAAGGGCGCGCAGCCCTATACCGGCACCGACAAGACGCTCGACGTACCGGCGATCGTCGGCATCGGCGGGTCGCTCATCTATTTCATCGACAAATATGGTGCGAAGGGCTCCGCCTATGACGCCGAGTTCGACTGGCTCGGCGCGCGCGATCCGCGGCCGGAAGGCGTCGGCTTCTATTATCTCGACCACCTCACCCACAATGTCTATCGCGGCAACATGGACAAGTGGTGGGACTTCTACCGCGAGCTCTTCGGCTTCAGGCAGATCCACTATTTCGACATTGACGGGCGCATCACCGGCCTGGTGAGCCGCGCCATCACGTCTCCTTGCGGGAAGATCCGCATCCCGCTCAACGAGTCCAAGGACGACACGAGCCAGATCGTCGAGTACCTGAAGAAGTACAAGGGCGAAGGCATCCAGCACATCGCCGTGGGCACGGATGCGATCTATGACGCGACGGACAAGCTCGACGCCAACGGGCTGAAATTTATGCCCGGCCCGCCCGACACCTATTACGAAAAATCGTTCGCGCGCGTGCAGGGCCATGACGAGCCCGTGGAACGCATGAAGAAGCACGGCATCCTGATCGACGGCGAAGGCGTCGTGGACGGCGGCATGACCAAGATCCTGTTGCAGATCTTCTCCAAGACCGTGATCGGCCCGATCTTCTTCGAATTCATCCAGCGCAAGGGCGACGAGGGTTTTGGCGAGGGCAACTTCCGCGCTCTGTTCGAGTCCATCGAGGAGGACCAGATCAGGCGCGGCGTGATCAAGGTCGAGGCAGCGGAGTGAAACCACAGCATTCAATTCGCTGTCGTTCAATCGGGGGTATGCTTAACTCCAATATATACCGAAATTAGCAATATCGGTATAAGGAAATTAATTTCGCTGCACCGAAATTATGGGCAGATCCCTCGTAGATGGTTGCCGGGCGGTTAGGGCACTATCCGTCGATCTGCCTAGCAAAATCGGACTTTCATGAAACTAAAGGGGAGGAGAACTATGAACGCTTTTTCTAGATTTTTTGCTGTTGGCGTTGCCGCCGCAGGGCTGTCGTCAATAGTGACCGCAATTGCCGTCGCGCAGGATTTTCCGAGCAAGGAAGTGACGATTGTCGCTCCCTATCCACCGGGAGCCGTGACAGACGGTATCGCGCGTATCCTTCAGCAGGGCCTGACCGAAAAGCTCGGTCGGCCGATCATCATTGAAAACCATCCCGGTGCCGGTGGTACGGTCGGTGTTGGACATACGGTCCGCTCCACCGCCGACGGCTATACCACGGTCATGGGTGTGAACGCCCCGTTCGTCATGGCACCAGCCATGCAGGCCAATATTCCCTATAATACCGTCGCTGACCTGAAGGGAATCGGTCGAATTGGCGAGACCTACCTAACGCTGGTCGTGCGCAAGGAATCGGAGATCGATTCGATCGAGGATTTGGTACGCATCGCCAAGGAGCGTCCGGGCGAATTGACCTTCGGTAGCGCAGGCATCGGCTCGGCCCACCACATCGCCGGCGAACTTCTGAGCCGCGGCGCAGGGATCGAACTCGTGCATGTGCCTTTCCAGGGCGGGGCGCCAGCCATCCAGAATCTCGTAGGCGACCAGCTCGACATGAGTTTCGGCACGCTTCCAGCGGTCTTCAATTTCGTTCAGAGCGGCGAACTCAAGATCATCGCCTTTGCCGAGCCCAAGCGCGTGGCCTCTCATCCCGATGTACCGCTGATCAGCGACACGGTGCCCGGCGTCGAGACGACGACATGGCTCGGCTTCTTCGCGCCCAGTGGGACGCCGGACGACGTGATCGCCAAGCTCAACGAGGCTCTGACCTTCGCAATCAGCAAGCCCGAAGTTCAAGAGCAAATGATACGGCTAGGCATCGTTCCAAACCCGAGCACGGCTGCTGAACTCGACGCGCTCGTGGCTGCCGACCTCAAGTTCTGGGCGAACGCGATGGACATTGCCGGTATCGAGAAGCAGTAGCGCAAGGGCTTCGCCAAGAACCTGCACGCGGCCGAAAGCACATCGCGGCGGGCCGCATGCGGTCCACGCGAACGTGAATTTTGAAGGGGGAAATGGCCGCGATGTACCAGCGCGACTACAGAAATATTGTCAGCGGCCTGTTGCTGATCATCGGTGGTCTTGCAATTGCGCTCTATGCAGGGCTCAGCTATCCACTAGGCACGCTTCGCCAGATGGGCCCCGGCCTGTTCCCGACAGCGCTGGGGTGCCTGCTGGCGATCTTCGGTGCTTTTCTCTTCGTGCCGGCGCTGTTTCGTCCGGGCGATTTCCCGAAGGTCGATGGTCGCAGCACGGTCGCTGTTCTGGCGGGCGTGGGTGTCTTTGCCGTGCTGATCAACCCGTTTGGTCTCATCGTCGCGATCGTCGCATCGACCGGCGTCTCTTCGCTTGCCGACGTGCGGGTCACGCCAAAGATGGTCGTGGTTCTGTCCGCTGTTCTCAGCCTGCTCGCGTATCTGATCTTCAAACTGACGCTCGGGCTGCCGGTGGCTATGTTCCGGTGGCCGCTCTGATGGATATTTTCAGCAATATCGCGCTCGGCCTTGGCGTTGCACTGACGCCATCCAATCTTGCCTACTGCTTCCTGGGGGTGTTTCTCGGCACGCTCATCGGCGTCATACCGGGTATCGGAGCGATGACGGCGATTGCGATGCTGTTTCCGCTCACCTTCCATCTCAATCCGACCTCGGCCCTCATTATGCTGGCCGGCATCTGGTACGGCACGGGCTATGGCGGGCGAACCGCGTCCATTCTACTCAACATTCCCGGCACGCCCGCCAATGCGGTGACCTGCCTGGACGGCTATCCGATGGCCCAGCAGGGCAGGGGCGGCGTCGCTCTGTTTATGACGACGATGGCCTCCTTTGCCGGCGGGACGTTCGGCATCGTCATCCTGATGTTGTTCTCGCCGATCATCGCCCGATATGCACTATCCTTAGGCGCGCCCGAATATTTTGCGCTGATGGTGCTGGGTCTCGTCGCCGCATCGACGATCTCCGACGGGTCGGCCATCAAGGGGCTGGCCATGGTGACGCTCGGCCTCGCCTTCGGCACTGTGGGAACCGACGTCTATACCGGCATGCGCCGCTTCGATTTAGGCTATCTCCAGCTCTACGAAGGCATCAGCCTGGTTGCCCTTGCGATGGGCCTGTTCGGCATCGCCGAGGTGATCTCCAGCATTCGGTCCGCGGATGCAAATCCCGTCGACCGCGCCAGTACCTCGTTGAAATCGATGAAGCCTACGCGCGACGAGGTTCGCCGCTCCTGGTTTCCCATGTTGCGCGGCGCCGGTATCGGAGCCTTTTTCGGTACCTTGCCCGGCACCGGACCGGCTGTCGCCTCTTTCATGTCATACGCGGTAGAAAAGAGCGTCTCGAACGAACCGGAGCGTTTCGGCAAAGGGGCCATCGAAGGCATCATGGCACCGGAAGCGGCCGACAATTCGGCCGAACAGACCGCCTTCATTCCGACGCTGGCGCTGGGCGTTCCCGGAAGCGCCTCGATGGCGCTGATCCTCGGTGCCTTGATGATTCAGGGCATCGCTCCTGGACCCACACTGATGACCGATCAGCCACAGCTGTTCTGGGGCCTCATCATGAGCTTCTGGATCGGCAATATCATGCTGGTAATCTTGAACGTTCCACTGATCGGCGTATGGGTGCGATTGCTGCTGATGCCCTACCAGTGGCTCTTCCCGTCGATCATCGTGTTCATCTGCATTGGTGCATTCACGGTCAGCAATAGTTCGTTCGACCTCTGGCTGGTCGTCCTGTTTGGCGCGATTGGCTATCTGGCGCGGCTGCTCTTGTTTCCAGTCGCGCCGATGTTGCTGGGATTTGTGCTCGGACCGCTGCTAGAAGAGAATTTCAGGCGCGCCATGCTGATCTCACGCGGCAACTTCATGACCTTCCTGGAGCGTCCGGTGAGCGGCGTGCTGATGATGATCACCGCAGCGCTTCTGCTTTGGGGCTTCTGGTCGGCGCTGCGCAGGCGCAATGGCCAGCGAAGCATCGAGGCGGGTCTTGGCTGATCGATTGCAGCCGTCGCTGCGCGCATCCGTCCGGCGGATGCGCGCAGGTCCGTCTGCCGATGTGCGCCAGCTTCAACCGTCGGATTTCAGGATCACAGACTTCACGTTAAGATATTCGTCTAGATGCTGGACGCCGGACTCGCGCCCATAGCCGCTCATCTTGTAGCCGCCGAATGGAATGGCTGGGTCCATCAGTTGATAGCAGTTAACCCAGACGGTACCGGCGCGAATTCTGCCGGCTAGTTTATGTGCCTTGCCGACATCGCGCGTCCATATCCCACTGCCTAATCCAAACATGGTTAGATTGGATCGCTTCACCACCTCCTCGATGTCGTCGAAGGGCAGAGCCGAGATGACGGGACCGAAAATCTCCTCGCGGGCTATCTTCATGTCGTCGCGCACACCGGAAAAGACGGTCGGTGAAACGAAATAGCCTTCGTCAAAGCCGTCGCCCGCCATCCGCCGGCCACCGGCAACAACATCGGCCCCCTCTGCGTGACCGGCGTCGAGATAGCCGACTACGCGGTCAAGCTGTTCGCGCGACACCAGCGGTCCAACTTGTGTCGCCGGATCGAGCCCGTTGCCGACCTTCAGTTTGCGTCCGAACTCGGCTACCCGGCCGACGAACTCTTCATAGATGCTGCGCTCGACAAAGAGGCGTGTACCCGCACTGCAGATCTGACCCGCATTGGCAAAGGCGGCCATCGCAGCTCCCGGCACCGCGGCATCGAGATCGGCATCGGCAAATACGATGTCCGGCGATTTTCCGCCAAGTTCCAGCGACAGCCGTTTCAAATTGCCTGCTGAGGCGCGGATGATCGACTGACCGGTTACGTGAGAGCCCGTGAATGCAACCTTGTCAACGTCAGGATGTGAGGCAAGCGCGCTTCCGGCAACGGCGCCCATGCCCGGCACGATGTTCACCACGCCCTCGGGAACGCCGGCCTCGAGCAGCAATTCACCTAGCCGCAACGGCGACAGCGGCGCCTGTTCGGCGGGTTTTAGCACCATCGTACATCCCGTCGCCAGAACAGGACCGATCTTCCAAACTGCTGCGGTCAGCGGCGAATTCCACGGAATGATGGCGCCGATAACGCCGACGGGTTCTTTGAGAGTATAGGAGAAGACATCCCCTGGCAGCGAATTTGGGATCGTCTCGCCCTGGAGCATGGTGGCATGGCCGGCATACCAACGCAGCATGCCGAGCACGCGGCGCAGATTGCCAGGCGCCCGGCTGATCGGTGCGCCCATGTCGAGCGTGTCAAGCTCGTTGAGTTCGTCGAAATTTTTCTCCACCAGATCCGCAAGGCGCAGGATCAGCGCCTGCCGCTCGAACGGCCGCTGCTTTCGCCATTCGCCGTCGAAGGCACGGCGAGCGGCCGCGACGGCGCGGTCGATATCCTCCGCCTCGGCCTCGGCGACGTCCGCCAGCTTCTCGCCGGTTGCCGGATTATATGACGCAAACGTCCTGCCGCCGGCTGCATCGACCCATTCCCCGCCGATGAGGAGGCGCTTTACTTGGCCATCGAGGAATGGGTGCGGTCGCGTCTGGAAGGCGCCGTGAAACTGTTGCATGGTCGTATCTCCTTAGCTGGGCGTGTCGGCGCTGCATCACCGCTTCATTCAAAGTGGTCGGCGCTCACCGTGATGCGATGCATGACGCGACGCTGGCCGGGATAGTCGTTGGTGGCGTAGTGCCAAGTCTGGAAATTATCCCACACGGCCACCGATTCGGCGTCCCAGCGGAACCGGCAGCCGAACTCAGGCTTCTGTGCGTGGCGATACAGGAAATCGAGCAAGCCCGCGCTTTCCTCGCGCGTCCATCCCGCGAACTGGATCGTCTTGTCAGGATTCACGTAGAGCGCCTTACGACCGCTGACGGGCAGGCGAACGACGACAGGGTGGATGGCTTGCGCAACATCGGCGCGGCCCTCAAACCGGTTCTGCCCGAAAGGGCCGGAATCGATGTGAACGGCGCGAAGGCCGCCTAGCACCGATTTCAGCGAGTCCGACAGCGCATCATAGGCTGCGGCCATGCCAATGAACGAGGTGTCGCCGCCGACCGGAGGCGTCTCCTTGGCAAACAGCATCGTGTAGCGGGGCGGGCGCTGGTGGAACGTCTGATCCGAATGCCAGGTATCGCCAAGCGCGCGATTGTCACCAGGTTCCTTGCGCACCTCGTCTATCAGCGGGTTCCTCTCGACCTTTCGCAGATTGACGGTCGGGGAAACGCTGCCCAATGCGGCGGCGAACGCTACCTCCTGCTCGCAGGTTAGCCGCTGACCGCGAAAGAATACCACGCCGTACTGCAGGACGGCGGCCTGGATGTCGGCGAAAAGCGAAGGGTTGCCGAGATCGACCCCAATCAGTTCCGCGCCGACAGCCCCTGTCATCGGCCGGATTCCACCGTTAAGTGAGTTCATCACCGTATCTCCTCCCTGAAGCTACCCCCGTCGCCGGTTTCGGACGGCGTGTTCCTTCCACGACTAGTTCAGCTTGGCCTCGTCGCCGCAGAATTCGTCCGCCACGGAAAGTCCGCCATGGTAGGGAACTGATAGAGAAGGCTCGACGACCTTCGATATTTCGGCCATGTCGGCCAGCGCGTCGGCGTCGTCCTGCGGAACATAGCCGATCTCCGCAGCGGCATCGTCGGTCCAGACGCGGCGCGTGTTTGCCGAAACGCCGTAGACAATCGCGCAATGAACGTCGCTCGCCTCAATGCTGGCGATCGCCAGACGACCCATGTCACCGGGGCTGATCCAGACGGCCAGGTGGCGCGGAGTCTGAGGCTCCGGCCGGAACGCGCCGATACGTAGCGAAATCGTGCTGATGCCGTACTTGTCGGAAAACAGTCGGCACAGGGCCTCGCCGAAAACCTTGCTCACGGCGTAGCGGCTGTCGGGACGGGTCGGCTCTTCGGTACCCAAGGCACGCGACATCGGGTAATAGCCCACGGCATGGTGCGAACTGGCATAGACGATGCGCTTGACCGCAGCAGCGCGCGCCGCCTCGAACAAAGCGACGACGGCTTCGATATTCGCCGGCAGGATCTGTTCCCAGCTACCCTCCATCCGGTAGCCCGCCGCATGGAACACCACGTCGATCCCTTCTACGGCGCGCGCGGCGGCCCCGGGGTCGTTGAGGTCGGCTATCATTACCTCCTCGTTCGGCCCGGCCGCGTCCATCTGGCGAATGTCTAAGCATCGGACGAATTCGTAACGTTCGCGGATAGCACGCCGAACCTCCGAGCCGACATCGCCGCTCGCACCGGTAATCAGCACTCTCACTTCAGTCGTCCCCGTCAGTGCCGAACGAACGACTCGACTTTTGCCGAGGCGTTCGTGCGGCATGTAAAGCGTTCGGTCTGCAGGCGGCCGGCGAATACTATTTCCGCTCGAGCCGCCTGTGCTTGTTGTTCGCCTTATCTTCGCCGCGAACCAGAATGAGTTCGCGTGCGGCCACGCCCCCGGCGACCTTGTACTCGTCGTCGGATGCGCTGTGGTCGTAGTGGCAGGTGCTGGGAAAGAAGCGGACCGCATAGCCTGCACGCGATCTCTTGCCGAGATTGGGACGCGAGCCGTGGATCGTATAGACGTCGAAGATAACCATCTGTCCCGGCTGAAGCTCCACATCGACCGCGTCCGCCTCGTTGAATTCGGACGTGTCGAGTGCGCCGCCCTCCTCGGACTTCGACCAATGGCCATCCTTGTGGCGGCCAATCGACCGATTGAGGTGTGAGCCCGGAATGACCCGCAGACAGGCATTGTCCTTGACACTTTCGAAAGAGGCGATCCAGACAGTTACCGTTTCAAGCGGGGCAATGGGGTAGAACGCGCCGTCGCGGTGCCACGGCGTCGCGTTGCCCTCGACCGGCGGCTTGTAAAACATGGTCGAGGTCCAGAGCATGATGTCCGGCCCAATCAACTGTTCCAGCATGTCGATAATCTTGGGATGGGCGGCAATGTCCATCCAGCCGGCTTCGCTCTTGACATTCTGAGTGCCGGCGCCGTTGACCAGATGCGGCGATCCGATCATCCCGTCCTTGATATGCGTATTGTGGTCCAGCAGGCGGTCGGTCATCTCCTGGAGCTGCTTGACCTCGTTCTCCGAGAGTTGGAACTGGGGAACCAGATACCCTTCACGATGATAGAAGGCGACTTCAGAGTCTGTCAGCACTTTCGGTCGATTCAGCATTTCTCCTCCTTCTGACCGGTATCTCCGGGTCTTGGCTGGTAGGTCTTTTCCTCAATCCGCAAGTCCATGAGGGCAAGGATTGCCTTCCCAAAGATAGCACCTTATGTTGAGTAGTCAACTTGCCTCCGTCACGCGACGGCGAATTGGCGGCGGCTTGCTTGTCTTGACACGTCAACTGACTGGTGCCACTGCTGGCCTCGCCAAGCGGGGCAGGCGCCATCCCGGCGTCGCCGTCGGCCTGTGTCCGACCGCCAGACGAGGTCAATATGCTATTTGCACAACCGCCGCTGATCGAAACGATGGTCTTCGCAGAGCTTCCTTCCCAGTACCGCACCGTCCGGGATGACGAATGGTGTCGGGGTCAGCCGGGTGCGCGGTCACATCCCGTGATCGAAGGCCCTGCCTTCGATCGTGACGGAAACTTCTATTTCGTGGAAATCCCCTCGGGGCGAATTTTTCGCAAGACGCCTGTAGGCGATGTCGCGCTGGTCGCCGAGTATGACGGATGGCCAAACGGACTCAAGTTCCACAGCGACGGCCGCATCTTCATCGCCGACTACAAGCACGGCATTATGGAGCTCGATCCGGTCAACGGCGCGGTGAAGCCTTATCTGGTGCGTGCCAATCTCGAACGCTTCAAGGCAGTCAACGATCTCTTCTTCGCTGACAATGGTGATCTCTATTTCACCGACCAGGGACTCACGGGGCTCCAAGATCCATCCGGTCGCGTGTTTCGCGTGCGCGCGGATGGCCATGTCTCGTGTCTCGTGGACAATCTGCCCAGCCCCAACGGGCTGGTGATGAACCGCGACGGCTCGGCCCTCTATGTCGCGGTGACGCGGGCCAATGCGGTCTGGCGCGTTCCATTCCTCGGCGACGGCAGCGCGACCAAAGTCGGCAATTTCATCCAGCTGTCGGGCGGCGGGGGCCCGGACGGTCTGGCGCTGACTCAGGATGGCGGTCTCGTGGTCGCCCATGTCGGGCTGGGCACGGTGTGGATTTTTGACGAGGTGGGGCGCCCGATCGCAGAGGTCCGTTCGTCCAAGGGCCTCATGACCACCAATATCGCATTCGGCGGCGACGACATGAGGTCGCTGTTCATCACCGAGGCAGAGAGCGGCACCATCCTCATCGCGCGCACCGCAGTGGCCGGTGCGCGGATGTACTCTCACATGTCATGACGCAGCGTATCTCGGCGAGGACAACGCCTGCCGATGCGGCAGTCTCGGCATGATCGGAAGAAGCAGAAATGACGACGTCTGATCGCGACCGTCCACCCCGGCGATTGTCGAAGATGATATGCGCGGATGACTTTCGCATCGCCGCGCGACGCCGGCTGCCGCGCATGGTGTTCGACTACATAGACGGAGGGGCAGGCAGCGAGGCAACGCTGCGGGAGAACCGCGCGGCAATTGAAGCGGTTCGGCTCCTGCCGTCCGCACCTGCCGATGTCGCCGCTTGCGACCAATCCGTCAACTTGTTCGGCACCACTTGTTCGATGCCGGTCATAATCGGTCCGACCGGTGCTGCATCGGCCTCGTGGCCTCGCGGCGAGATCGCCTTTGCAAAGGTCGCGCGCGCCCACGGAATACTCTACGTCCTCAGCAACTCGACCAGCATCGCGCCCGAGGAGGTTGCCAATGCCGGTGGCGCGAACATGTGGTTCCAGCTCTATCTGCCATCGGACCGCGAGATCGCACGACAGTGGGTGGAGCGGGTCCGCAGGGCTGGCTTCACCGGGCTTCAGGTGACGGTCGATGTCGCCGTTCCCGGTTACCGGCACCGCGACATCAAGAATGGCTTCGTGCTGCCGTTTACTTGGACGGCGGGCAAGTTTCTCGATGTCGCGCGGCGGCCCGGCTGGGCGCTGTCGATGCTGCGCTACGGGACGCCTGTACCCTATCTGCAGGTAGAAGCCGCGCGCGACGCCGGCCGAGCATCGACGCAATCCGAAGCTCGACGTCATCGGTTCACTCGCTCGCTCAGTTGGGACGCCATGAAGATGCTGAGAGATGAGTGGAGCGGCCCGCTTGTCGTCAAGGGGATCATGGATCCTGACCAAGCGACAAAAGCGGTAGAGACTGGAATCGACGGCATCGTCATTTCCAATCACGGTGGAAGGCAGCTCGACGGCGCGGTATCGCCCATGGAGATGCTTCCCGAAATCAGGGCCGCCGTCGGACAGCGACTGGTTCTTCTGATCGATGGTGGCTTTCAGTCGGGTGTCGATATAGTGAAGGCGCTGGCGCTTGGCGCCGATGCCGTCCAGATGGGACGCGCGCCCGTCTTCGCGCTCGCCACTGCGGGAGCAGATGGCGTCGATCGCTTCCTGACGCTGCTACGCGCGGAACTGGACAGCGCGATGGCGCTCTGCGGCGTGACCAGCCTCGAACAACTCGATCCCTCGCGGCTGCGCGGCTTGACCAATCAATAGGGCAATAAATATTAGCCAATGCGCTCGATCTGCACGCGGGCACTGCGAATGCCGTCAACGAGCAGGGCCTGGGACGCATACATGAACAGATTGGCGCCGGCATCGCGCACAAGGTTCAGGTCAAAACGACCGATCGGAACGCCGGCGGAGCGACGCGCCTGCTTGGCGGCGTTGAGCACGGACAAGACCCTTTCCTGAACCAGCGCGTGTTGGCCGCGTCGTGGCAAGCCAAGCGATACCGCCAGATCGGCAGGCCCCATGAGGACCGAATCGATCCCCGGATGGGACAGAATGTCGTCGATTGCCTCGACGCCGGCAACCGACTCGATCAGCCCGATCACGATCGCGTCATCCCGGTCGGTGCCTGAACTTTC
>Ga0182738_1000691_pt1 | contig 45106 bp, 46 predicted proteins | sample eDN5th30CBELigMG_FD_128876 | JGI IMG/M metagenome (GOLD analysis project Ga0182738, IMG submission 128876) | Enriched Miracle-Growth compost microbial communities from Emeryville, California, USA - eDNA 5th pass 30_C BE-Lig MG (version 2)... ... | reverse complement strand
CGCACCGTGATGCCGTGACGGTCGGCGAGACGTGCGACCACGAACAGACCCATTCGCCGTGCGGCACCGGATCCGGTTTCGCCGTCCGCACCCAGCCGCATGTTGATGTCGGCGAGTTCATCTGCGGGGATACCGATTCCGCGGTCGGCGATCTCGAGGAGGAGTCCGCCGTCGACGGCGCGGGAGAACGCGAACGCCACGGTGCTCTCGGGCGGTGAGGCGCGCAGCGCGTTGTCGAGGAGCTCGGCGATCATGTGGACGACGTCGGTGACGGCGCTGCCGACCAGATTGCCGTCGGGCGCATTGCCGATGTTCACGCGCTGGTAGTTCTCGACCTGGGAGACGGACGCGCGCAGGACGTCGACGAGCGGTGTGTCGGGGACCCGGCCGAGACGCTGGCGGGTGCCGGCGAGGACGAGCAGCGAGTCGCCCGTGCGCCGCATGCGGGCGGCGAGGTGGTCGAGTGCGAACAGGTTCTGCAGACGTGTCGGGTCGCGCTCTTCGTGTTCGAGCGAATCGATCAGTGCCAGTTGCTGTTCCACGAGCGTCTTGTTGCGGCGGGCGAGGGTCTCGAGCATCTCGTTGACCTGTCGGCGCAGCTGGGCCTGTTCGCCGGCCAGACGCAGGGCGCCCTCGTTCATGCTGTCGACGGCGCGCGCCACCTCGCCGATCTCCTCGCGGGTGTGGACGCGGACCGGATCGAGTGTGACGGATTCGATCTCGGCGCCGTCCTTGATCGCGGCGAGCGCGGCGGGCAGATCCTGTTCGGCGGTGCGCAGGGTGTCGTCGCGCAGTCGGCGGAGCGGTCGGACGAGCGACATCGCGATCACGATCGCCAATCCGAGGGCGAGCGCGAGGACGATCGCGATACCGATGGCGTTCTTGAGGGCTTCGGCGCGTGCTTCGGCCGCGAGGTCGTCGAGGGTGGCCACGGCTCGGGTCGCGGAACCGGCGACCTGCTCCTGGTAGACCATGAGGCTCTCGAAGATCGACCCGCGCAGGGCGGCGACGTTGCCTTCTTCGTTGTCGAGGTTGGCCGTGAGGCTGCGTCGGTTCTCGAGCTGGGACATGAGACCGTCCACCTTCGAGGCGTCGGCGGCCTCGTTCTCGACGAAGGTGTCGCGGAGGACGGCCAGTCGCGCGGACTCGACACCGAGGGCGTTGTTCCACATCAGCAGGGCGCCGTCGGTTCCGGCGCTCAGCGCGGAGTACGCGAGGACCTGGTCGAGCAGGGACCACTGGGTGTGCCACAGATCGAGAAGGGTCGCGCTCTCGCGCTGGACGGTGGGGTCGTCCGTGGTGGTGGTGATGGCGCGGTATGCGGCCTGGGCGCGGCTGACGAATCCTTCGGCGCGCTCGCTGGCCACGGTCGGCGCCAGTGTTCCCGACGACGCGCTGTCGAGCAGGCTCTCGCCCTCTGCGAGCATGCGGTTGATCATCGCCGCGATCTGCGGATCGAGATCCTTGGTGTCGATGTGATCGCGCAGCGTCGCGGCGGATTCGCGGGCGACCTGGGCGCCGTTGTCGACGGGGATCGACAGGATCGTCGCTGCGGCGGCACCGGCGACACTGGTGGCGTAGTCGGCGAGGGTCGGCAGGATGGAGACGTTCTCGGCGGCAGCGCTGTAGGCGTCGTTCTCCTGGTAGAGGTCGTAGACGCGGAGCGAGCCGTACAGGGTGGCGGCGACGAGGGGGACGGCGACGACCGCGGTCATCCTGCGCCACAGACGCCAGTTGTCCGGCGTGTGTTGCCGGAATTTCCTCATGAGACCCACAATGTTTCGCCCCCGAACCTCTCTACCTGCCTGAGCCGGCGGCCGGCCGAAACTGGACTTCGGCAAGAAAGAATTTCGCCTTCGAAATTCGGGCCAGGGCGAATCACGGTTCGCTGCCGTCAGGACGTGGGTCAGAGTAGGTAGTACTTCGTTGCGCTCACAAGATCACTGTCCAAGTCCGATAGCTGGTATTCGACCTTGCGTATACATCACGGTCGTGCGCTACGATGCCGCCGGAATTTCCCGTTCCGCCGGGTTTCGATGTCAGGGGGGCGCATGGATCTGCGACGGGTCGATCTCAATCTGCTCGTCGTCCTCGATGTCCTGCTCTCCGAACGCAATGTCACGCGTGCGGCGCGGCGACTGAACATGTCACAGCCCGCCACGAGTACGGCTCTCGCCCGGTTGCGCAAGCAATTCGACGACCCGCTCCTGGTGAAGAGCGGCCGCACGTTGCGTCCCACCGCGCGGGCCCAGGCAATCGTCGAACCGCTCCGCGAGGTGCTGCGGACTCTGGAGCGATCCGTGCTGGCCGCGCCCGGTTTCGACCCCGCGACGGATTCGCGCACCTTCACGATCATGACCGGCGACTACGCGGAGATCACCCTGCTGCGTCTGCTGGTACGGGGGAGCACCCCCGCCAACATCCGTTTCGATCTGCTGCCCTTCAACGGTGCCGGTCTCGATGCCTTCCGCCGGTTCGAGATCGATCTCGCGGTGCTGCCGGAATACGTCCTCGAATCTCCGGAATTCGAGACCTGCCGGAGGCAGGTCGTGCTGTCCGACCGCTTCGTCGGCGCGGTCTGGTCCGGCCACCCCTACACCGGCACCAAACTCACACGGGAAGTGCTCGGCCGCTACCCGCTGCTGTCCTACGCGCAGTACTCCGACGACACCAACCTCGGTCGCGCGTTGCTGCGTGCGGGGGTGGTGGCCCGCGTCGGCGCGACCAGCGGCAACCTCGCAGTTCTCCCGTACGCCCTGGAGAACACCCGCATGATCACCTTCCTGCCCGAGCGCATGGCCCGGCACCTCGCCGAGGTGGCGTCCCTGCGCATCTTGGAACCGACCTTCCAGCTGCCGCCGCTGCGCGAATTCGCGGTGTGGCACGCCGAACGGGATGCCGATCCCGCGCACGCCTGGCTCCGCGCGCAGCTCGACCCGGTCGGGCGTCGCCGCGTGGCAGCCCAGGCAGGCTGACAACGACGAACGCTGCGGACCGACCCGTTCGACGGGGTCCGATCCGCAGCGTTCGAGTGGATCCGGCCGGGTCAGCGTCCTGATCGACGCTGGAGGATCACCGCGATGACCACGATGAGAATCGCGATCACTCCCACCGGCGCGATTCGCGTCGCGACCGATCCCTTCGCGTACTGCATGAGGTCGAGCGGTTCGGCCTCGGGCTGCGGAGGTGCGGCCGGGGAGGGGGTCGCCGACGGTGTGGGAGGCGTCGACGTCATCGCCGGTGCCGGTGAGGCGCTCGCCGGGCTGGGCGGCACCGACTCGTTCGGCCGCGCCTGCGCGGAGTCGCCGTCCCCGGCGCCGGGTCCGACGAATGCGCCGGCGGGCGCCTCGTCGCCCGAGCCCGCGCCGGTGAGCGGCGGGCTCGCCGGCACGGATTCGTTGGGCTGCGACTCGGCTGCCTCCGTGGTCGTCCCGGCGGGGGCAGCCGCCTCGGGTCCGAGCTTCTTCGACAGGCAGTCCGCGAACTGCTCGAGGATCTTCCCACCGACATCCGAGATCATCCCCCGCCCGAACTGGGCGGGCTTGCCGGTGATCTTCATGTCGGTGTTCACGACGCCGTCGGTGCGGTCGCCGTCGCCGGTGAGGGTGACGGTGATGGTCGCGGCCACCGTGCCGTTGCCCCGGGTGTCCTTCGCATTGGCCTCGATGACCGCCCGGCGGGCGCTCTCGTCCTTCTCGACGTACACGCCGGTGCCCTTGAACGTGAGCGCCACCGGTCCGAGCTTCACCTTGACGGTCCCGGTGAACGTGTCGCCGTCGACCCCGGTGAGCGTCGCGCCCGGCATGCACGGCGCGACCTTCTCCGGATTCAGCAGGGCGGTCCACACCTCGTCGACCGGCGCGGGAACGGACAGTGTGTGTTCGAGTTGCATGAGGTCCTTTCCGAACAAGTGGTCCGGGATCTCGGTGTTCGGCGTTGGAACGCCTAGACCCCGGAGGCAGTGGTGACCGCTCGTCGGGTGAGTACCCGGGCGAGGTGGCTCCGATACTCGGCGTCGGCGTTCCCGTCGGTCATGGGAGCCGTGCCGTCGGTGGCGAGCTCGGCGGCCTCGCGGATCGTCTCGGCCGTTGCCGGCCTACCGATGAGCGATTCCTCGACTCCGCGTGCCCGGACCGGGACGGCCGCCATGTTCGTGAGGGCGACCCTTGCCTGTTCGATGGTGCCGCCGGTCGCCTGCAGGGTCGCCGCGACCCCGACGATCGACCACTGCTGGGCTGCGCGATGGAACTTCTCGTAGCGCGCCGACCATCCCGTGTGCTTGGGGATCCGGACCTCGACGAGGATCTCTCCGGGTTCGACCGCGGTCGTGAAGTAGTCCTGGAAGAAGTCGTCCGTCGCGATGGTGCGACGCCCGGACGGTCCGGCCACGGTGAACGTCGCCTCGAGCGCCACCGCCGGCGCCGCGAGATCCCCGGCCGGATCGGCGTGCACGAGCGACCCGCCGAACGTGCCGCGGTGCCGGATCTGGGGGTCGGCGACGGTCGCCGTCGCCTCTGCCAGCAGCCGTGCGTGCTCCGCGACGAGCGGGTCGTGCAGCACGTCGTGGTGGGTGGTGGTCGCGCCGATCACCAGGGCGTCGCCGTCGTCGCGGATACCCCGCAGTTCGGGGATCCTGCCGAGGTCGACGAGCACCGTCGGTGCCGCCATCCGCAGCCGCAGGACGGGCATGAGGCTCTGCCCACCGGCGATGACCTTCGCGTCCTCACCGGCCTCCGTCAGCGCGGCGACCGCTTCGTCGACGCTCGAGGGGGCGACGTAGTCGAACGGGGCCGGGATCATTTCGTGCCTCCTCGGGCGTCGCGGAGCGCGTGCCAGATCCGCATCGGTGTACAGGGCATCTCGACGTCGGTGACGCCGAACGGCCGGACCGCGTCGAGAACGGAGTTGACGACGGCCGGGGTGGAAGCGATGGTTCCTGCCTCGCCGACACCCTTGACACCCAACGGATTACCGGGTGCCGGCGTGTCGGTGCGATCGGTGACGAAGGGCGGCAGATCCACCGCGGTGGGCAGCAGATATTCGGCGAACGACGAACTCAGCAACGTGCCCGACTCGTCGTGCACCGCTTCCTCGTACAGGGCCTGGGCGATGCCCTGGGCGAGTCCGCCGTGCACCTGTCCCTCGACGATGAGCGGGTTCACGACGTGCCCGACGTCGTCGACGCACACGTACTTGCGGATGCGTGCGTGCCCCGTCTCGGTGTCGACCTCGATCGCACACAGGTGGGTGCCGTGCGGGAACGAGAAGTTGTCGGGATCGTAGGTCGCCTCGGAGTCGAGGTTCGGTTCGATGCCGTCGGGCAGGTCGTGCGCGGCGAACACCGCGAGCGCGACGTCGGTGAGGCCGACGGACTTCGACGTTCCCTTCACGCGGAACTGTCCGCCCTCGAAATCCAGATCGTCCTCGGAACATTCGAGCAGGTGTGCGGCGATCGGCCGGGCCTTGGCGACCACCTTCTCGGCGGCCTTCACGACCGCGATGCCACCGACCGCGAGCGAGCGGGAACCGTAGGTGTCGAGACCGCGCGGTGAACTCTGCGTGTCGCCGTGCAGGATCTCGATGTCCTCGAACGGTATTCCGAGCCGGTCGGCGACGATCTGGCTCCACGCCGTCTCGTGGCCCTGACCGTGGGCGGACGAACCGGTGACGACCTCGACCTTGCCGGTCGGGAGCATGCGGATCGCGGCGTGCTCCCAGCCGCCGGCGCCGTAGGAGAGCGAACCGAGCACCCGCGACGGGGCCAGGCCGCACATCTCCGTGAACGTGGAGACACCGATACCGAGCTGCACCGGATCGTTGCGTTCGCGTCGTTCGGCCTGTTCACGTCGTAATGCGTCGTAGTCGAACAACTCTCGCGCCTTGGCCGTCGCGGCCTCGTAGTTGCCCGAGTCGTAGGTCAGGCCCGCGACGGTGTCGAACGGGAACTCCTCGTGCTTGATCCAGTTCTTCTCGCGGAGCTCGAGGGGGTCCATGGACAGTTCGACGGCGAGCTCGTCCATGATGCGTTCGATCGCGAAGGTGGCCTCGGGGCGTCCGGCGCCGCGGTAGGCGTCGGTGGGCACCTTGTTGGTGAACACGTTGGTGCATGCGAACCGGTACGAGTCGAACTTGTAGATGCCGTTGAACATGAACGCGCCGAGGATCGGCACACCCGGGGTGACGAGGCGCAGGTAGGCGCCCATGTCGGCGAGCAGTTCCACCTTCAGGCCCGTGACGGTGCCGTCGCGGCGTGCGGCGAGGGTCAGCTTCTGGACCTGGTCGCGGCCGTGGTGCGCGGCGAGCATCGACTCGCTGCGCGTCTCGGTGTACTTGACGGGCTTGTGCAGGCGACGCGCGATGAGGAGCGTGAGTACCTCTTCGGGCGTGACCTGCAGCTTGCCGCCGAACCCGCCGCCCACATCGGGGGCGATGACGCGCAGTTTGTGCTCGGGGAGACCGAGGGTCATCGCGAGCATCAGCTTCAGCACGTGCGGGACCTGGGTCGCCGACCACATGGTGATCTGCGAGGCGGTGGGGTCGACGACGACCGACCGCGGTTCCATGAAGGCGGGGATGAGCCGTTGCTGACGGAAGGTCCGTTCGACGACCACCTCCGCATCGCGGATCGCGTCCTCGACGTTGCCGCCGCTGCCGGCCTCGGCGGAGTCGAACACCCACGTCGCGCTGACGTTGGTGCCGAGATCGGGGTGGACGAGGTCGCCGCCCTGGGCCGCGCTCTCGAGATCGAGCACGACCGGCAGGTCCTCGTAGTCGACGTCGATCGCATCGAGGGCGTCGTGGGCCGCGTATGCGCTGCGGGCCACCACGACTGCGACGGCCTCACCCGCGAAGCGCACGGTGTCGACGGCCAGGGCCGGGGCGTTCGGGGTCTTCATGTCCTCGGTGATCGGCCACGCACACGGCAGGCTGCCCTGCTCCTCGGCGAGGTCGGCGCCCGTGTAGACGGCGACGACCCCCGGCATGCCACGGGCCTCGGAGACGTCGAGGCCGGTGATACGGGCGTGCGCGACCGGGCTGCGCAGGATCGCCGCGTGCAGCATCCCGGGGAGCACGATGTTGTCGGTCCAGCGCGTGCGGCCGGTGATGAGGTGCTCGTCCTCCTTGCGGCGGCGTGCCCGGCCGAGTTCGGATTCGCCGGTTCCCTCGTCGGTGGTGGGGTCCACGGTGCTCGTCATCGTCATACCTCCTGCGTGGCGGCCGGGTTCTCGCGCAGTCGCTGGGCAGCGTCACGCGCAGCGGCCACGATGTTCTGGTATCCGGTGCAGCGGCACAGATTTCCTTCGAGACCGTGCCGCACCTCCTCGTCGCTCGGGTCGGAGTTCTCGGAGAGCAGGTCGATGGTCGCCATGATCATCCCGGGCGTACAGAAGCCGCACTGCAGGGCGTGCTTCTCACGGAACGCCTCCTGGACCGGATGCAGGCTGCCGTTCTCCGAGAGTCCTTCGACGGTGGTGACGGAGTGTCCGTCGGCCTGCACCGCGAGCATCGAGCACGACTTGACGCTGCGGTCGTCGAGCAACACGGTGCAGGCACCGCAGTTGCTCGTGTCGCAGCCGACCACCGTGCCCACCTTCCCGAGTCGATCTCTGAGGTAGTGGACGAGAAGCAGTCGCGGTTCCACGTCGTCCGTGTACTGCGTTCCGTCTACGGTGACAGTGATGCGCATCGATCCTCCAAGTACCTCGCGTAGCGCAGTGATACAGATCACTGACACTCTGCTGCATATCGCGCGTAGAAAGGACCCGAATCGCCGAAATCGCCTTCGTGCTCGCGATCGGAGGCGGAAGCCGTCACGAGAGGAAACCGGATGACCCGCCGCCTCGAGGACAAGGTCGCCTTCATCACCGGAGTCGCGCGCGGTCAGGGCCGTGCCCACGCGGTCCGGCTCGCGCAGGAGGGCGCGCAGATCGTCGGTATCGATCTCGCCGGTCCGCTGCCGGGCGTCCCCTACGATTCCCCCACGCCCGAGGACCTCGACGAGACCCGCCGGCTGGTCGAGGCGGAGGGCGCGAAGGCGCATCTGGTGCAGTGCGACGTCCGCGATCTCGACGGCACGAACGCGGTGCTCGAGGAGGGTGTCGCGCAGGTCGGCGGGCTCGACGTCGTGGTCGCCAACGCGGGTATCTGCATCCCGCAGACGTGGGACGAGATCACCCCCGAGAGCTTCCGCGACACCCTCGACATCAACGTCACCGGCGTGTGGAACACGATCACCGCGGCCGCCCCGCACCTCATCACCCGCGGCGGCGGTTCGATCGTCGTGACCAGCTCGCTCGCCGGTGTGAAACTGCAGCCGTTCATGGTGCACTACACGACCAGCAAGCACGCCCTCGTCGGGATGGCGCGGGCCTTCGCCGCCGAACTCGGACAGCACGACATCCGGGTCAACAGCATCCATCCGGGCGCGGTGAACACACCCATGGGATCGGGCTCGATGCGCGAACGCATCGCGCAGACGGCCGAGAGCAACCCCCGGCTCGGCGGCATGACCATGCCCTTCCTGAACAAGTACATGGCCGAGGCGGACGAGATCGCGAACATGGTCGCCTTCCTCGCGTCCGACGAGTCCGCCTTCGTCACCGCCCAGAGCTTCGCGATCGACGGTGGTGCTCAGTACTTCTGAGCGTCGATGTGCTCCTCGTGGGCGTGGATCGGTCCGCGTGTCTCCGCGAGGCGGCCGCCACCCCCGCCCCAGCGCAGCGCGATGATCTCGGCGGCGATCGACACCGCGGTCTCCTCCGGGGTTCGGGCCCCGAGGTCCAGACCGATCGGCGACGACAGGCGTGCCAGTTCCTCCTCGGTCAGTCCCGTCTCCCGCAGACGCTCCATCCGGTCGTCGTGTGTGCGGCGCGACCCCATAGCTCCCACGTAGGCCACGTCGAGCCGTAGGGCGACCTCGAGGAGCGGGACGTCGAACTTCGGGTCGTGGGTGAGCACCGTGATGACGGTGCGGGCGTCCACGCGTCCGGCCTCGGCCTCGGCCGCGAGATAGCGGTGCGGCCAGTCGACGATCACCTCGTGGGCGCCGGGGAAGCGGGCCTCGGTGGCGAACACCCCGCGCGCGTCGCACACGGTCACGGTGTAGCCCAGGAAGGAGCCGAGCCGGGCCATCGCCGACGCGAAGTCGATCGCCCCGAACACGATCAGCCGCGGTGGGGGCTGGAAGACGTTGACGAACACCGACATCCCCTCGCCGCGACGCTCACCGTCGGTGCCGTAGTGGAGGGTGCCCGAGCGTCCCACCTCGAGCAGGCCGCGAGCGTCGTCGACGACGGCGTCGTGCATCCGGGCCGACGCGAGCTGTCCGTCGGCGCGGTCGCGCCACACGACCATCCGTCGTCCCCGCACAGCCGGGTAGGGATGGGCGGTGACGGTCGCGAGCGCGACGGGTTCGCCCGCGCGGACGGAGTCGAGCAGGTCGGTGAAGGCGGGGAAGGACGCGGCGTCGATCCGTTCGACGAAGACGTCGATGATGCCGCCGCAGGTCAGGCCGACGGAGAACGCGTCGTCGTCGGAGACCCCGTAGCGCTGCAGCACCGGCTGCCCGCTGTCGATGACCGACCGGCCGAGTTCGTAGACGTCGCCTTCGACGCACCCGCCCGAGACGCTGCCGGTGACGGTGCCGTCCTGCGCGACCAGCATCGATGCACCCGGTCCCCGGGGCGCCGATCGGAAGGTCGAGACCACGGTGCCCACCGCGACGGCCTCCCCGCCCCGGTACCGCCGGTCGAGCTCGTCCAGAATTTCACGCACGCCGAACCTCCTCGAGAAGTTCTTCCAGTGTCGCAAGGCTGTGTCCCGCGAGCAGACGATCGATGTGCGGCAGGGCCGCGGAGATACCCGACTGGATCGGTTCGTATCCGGCGCCGCCGGCGTGCGGGTTCACCCACAGCACGCGGTGCGCGAGGCGATGCAGCTGCGCCATGCGTTCCCCGAGCAGCGAGGCGTCGCCGCGCTCCCAGCCGTCGGAGAAGATCACCACCACCGCGCCGCGCGCGAAACCCCTGCGCCCCCAACGATCCAGGAACGCGCCGAGCGTGTCGCCGAGACGTGTCCCGCCCGCCCAGTCCGGTACCGCACGCGAGGCCCCGGCGAGCGCGATCTGCGAGTCGCGGGCACGCAGCGCACGCGACAGGCGGGTCAGCCGCGTGCCGAGGGAGAACACCTCGGTGGACGACGGCGCGGCACGCGTGACGACGTGCGCGAACCGCAGAAGCGCGTCGGCGTAGGGAGTCATCGAACCGGACACGTCGATCAGCAGCACCACCCGGCGCGGTCTGGTCGCCCGTGCACGGTGCCGCGGCCGGACGGGTTCGCCTCCGCTCGCCAACATGTCGCGCAGGGTGTGCCGCGGGTCCACCGGTCCGCGGCGGGAGGGCTTCGACCGCAATCCCCGACGCGTCGGGGGACGGGGTTGCAGCCGCGCGAGCAGTTCGGCGAGGTGAGCGCGTTCGGCGGTCGTCAGTTCGGCCACGTCGCGGTGCCGGAGGACGTCGGTGTCGTCCGCCGCGACCTGCAGTCGTGGCGCGTCGTCACCGGAGTCGCCCTCGGCACCCTCACCTCGGGTCAGCGCGGCGATCCGCGCGGTGCGGGTGCGTTGCCCGTGGGTGCGCGAGCCGGTGGGGACGGTGTCGCCGAACCAGTGGACGAAGGCCGCGTCGTAGCGGGCCGTGTCGTCCGGTGTGCGGCACAGCGTGGCGCGGCCCGCCCAGTAGACCTGCACGGGATCGCTGACGTCGACGTGTTCGAGGGCGTCGAGATAGGTGGCGGTGGCGTCGAGGGCGACGGGTAGGCCGCCGGCGGCGAGGGCGCGGCAGAAGCCGGCCAGCCCGACGACCGGACCGGGCGGGAGCCGATCCGTCGCGGGTGCGCTACGACCTGCGGCCACTCGCCCTCCTGTCCACGTCCCACGAGCCCGCGAAGGGTCTCGACCGCCGACGGTACTGCGCCTGTCGCATCCCGGCTGTCGGATGCGACAGATCGTGCGAAGGCCCCGGTGATCCGATCGGAGTCCTCAGCCGCCCGACGACTCGGCCATCTCGGCGATCCGCAGGTCGCGGGTGCGTCTCTGATGCGCGACCATCAGTTCCTGGGCACGTTCGCCGTCTCCTTCGGCGACGGCCTCGTAGAGGGCCTCGTGCTCGCGTTCGATGAGGTCGAGATTCGCCGGGGTCCGCGAAGCGGTGCCGTCGTAGACGTGCAGTCGGGCGTCGAGCAGTTCCATCAGTTCGACGATGGTGGGGTTGTGCGCGGCGAGTCGTAGCGCCACGTGCCATTCCGCGTGCAGCCGCAGCCGGTCGGCCGGGGATCGTTCCGCGCGGGCCTCGTCGAGGCTGCGGCGCAGTCTCGCGAGATCGAGCTCGGTGCGTCGTTGCGCAGCGGACAGGGCGACGGCCGATTCGAGCGCGATCCGCGCTTCGCAGATGTCGAGGATCTCCTCCTGGCTGCGCTCGAGGACCCGGAATCCGCGTGAGACCTTCGTCACGAGGCCTTCGATCTCGAGGCGGATGAGAGCTTCGCGAACGGGGGTCCGGGAGACGCCCAGCTGCTCGCCCACCGTGGCGGGGACGAGCAGATCGCCGGGCGGGTGAACCCCGTCCAGGATCCGTCTTCGCAGTTCGCGGTACGGATTCCCCGTCGTGGTCGCCATCTCGTGTCCTCCCCTGCCGACTCGTGTGGCGCCGGTCTCGGATCCCGGACCGCCGGACCAGGACTACCACGGGGTGCATGCTTTGTACACCTTTTGGATTCATGTGTATACAAATGACGACATTTGCGTTCATCCGGACGTAGCGTGCCGTCCGAACGCATCACCGACAGGGAGAAGACATGACCGACCACACCGCACGACCCGGCCTCGGGAACCGGCGATGAGTGACGCCACCGTCTCCGTCGCGCCCGCCGTCACGGCACCGGGCCGCGGCCTCGGCCGCCTGCCCACCCCGCACTGGACGACCCTGCTGCCCTGGGTCGTGCCCGTACTCGTCCTCGTCGGATGGCAGTGGGCGTCGAGCACCGGCGTGATCTCCGCGGCGATCCTGCCGCCGCCCACGGACGTCGTCGACGCCGCGCGGTCGCTGTGGTCCACCGGCGAACTGCAGTCGCACATCCTCGTGAGCCTGCGCCGTATCGCCGTCGGATTCGTCGTCGGCGCCGCGATCGGTCTCGCCTTCGGCTTCGCCGTCGGCCTGTCCCGCATCGCGGAAGGCCTGTTCGACCGCACTCTCCAGATGGTGCGCGCGCTGCCCCATCTCGCCCTCGTACCGCTGCTCATCGCGGCCTTCGGGATCGGGGAGATGCCCAAGGTCCTGCTCGTGACGCTCGGCGTGATCTTCCCGGTCTACCTCAACACCGTCAGCGGTATCCGCACGGTCGACGAGAAGCTCATCCAGCTCGGCAGGTCCTACGGGCTCGGCCGCGGTCAACTGATCCGCGAGGTGATCGTCCCCGGCGCGATGCCCATGATCCTCACCGGCATCCGGTACGCCCTCGGCGTCGCATGGCTGACCCTCGTCATCGCCGAGACCATCGCCACCCGTGAAGGCATCGGTTACCTCGCGCAGAACGGTCGCGACATGCTCCGCAACGAACGCATCGTGCTCGCGATCGTCCTCTACGCCGGCGCAGGCCTGCTCGCCGATCAGATCACCCGCTTCATCGAAGCCCGTGTGCTGCGCTGGAACCCGAACTACCGGAAGGCAGCACGATGACCACCGCCCGCGGGCTCGTCGGCCTCGAACTGGCCTCCATCGGACGCCGCTACGGCGACAACCAGGTTCTCCGCGATCTCGACCTGACCATCGACCCCGGCGACTTCGTCGCGATCCTAGGACCCAGCGGCGTCGGCAAGTCGACCCTGCTGCGCATCCTCGCCGGACTCGAGGAGCCCAGCTCGGGCACCATGACTCCGATCGGTGACGTACCGGCGGGCGGGCCGACCGCGCGGATGATGTTCCAGGAGGACCGTCTCCTGCCGTGGAAGTCGGTGCTCGACAACGTCGCTCTGGGCACGAAGGGGCAGCGGGACAAGGCCGCCGAACTGCTCGCGCAGGTCGGTCTCGCCGGTCGTGAGAAGGCCTGGCCCGCAGAACTGTCCGGCGGGCAGCGCCAGCGTGTCGCGCTCGCCCGGGCGCTGATGCACCGCCCCGACGTCCTGCTTCTCGACGAGCCGTTCGGCGCGCTCGACGCCATCACCCGGGTCACGATGCAGCAGCTCCTCGAGAGCATCCTCGCCGAACATCCGCGCACGGTCCTGCTCGTCACCCACGACGTCGAGGAAGCGCTCGTCCTCGCCGATCGCGTTCTGCTGCTCACCCCGCAGGGCATCACACGTGATCTCCGTGTGCCCCAGGCACGTCCCCGTCACCGCGGCGACGCGCAGCTCGCGGCGTGGAAGGAAGAACTGCTCGACGGCCTGCTCGAGGCCGACCGCGCGGTGCACGCAGCCACCGGATCCTGACCCCTCACTGTTCCGAGAACCCTCGAAAGGCCCCCAGCATCATGAACGCTCTGCCCCGCCCCGTCCTCGATCGCCGCGGATTCCTGCGTGCTGCAGGCATCGGCGCGCTCGGACTCGCCGGCCTCGGTGCCCTCACCGCGTGCGGCTCGGAGGATTCGGCGAACGACGGTGAGCTCACGGAGGTCCGGTACGCGCTCATCGGCGACGGCAAGGCAGAGCCCGGTGCCGTGCTCTCCCACAACATCGGCGGGTTCGACGTCTCCGCGGATCTCGGTGTGCCGGTGAACTTCCAGTCCGGCTTCACGGCATCCCTCCCCGTTATGGAGGCGATCAAGGCCGGCAGCATCGACTTCTCCTTCGCCACCGCCACCGCGGTGATCTACGGCATCGGCGGCAACGTGCCGTTCGTGCCGCTCGTCGCCTACCCACTGCCGAGCAACGAGGTCGACATCCTCGTGCCCAAGGGATCCGACATCCGGAGCGCTGCGGATCTGAAGGGCCGCAAGGTCGCCGACCAGCAGGGCACCACCGGAACCTACAGCCTCGTCAAGTATCTCGAGACCGCGGGACTGACCCTCGACGACATCGAGTACAGCAACCTCACCGCTGCCGACGCCGAAGCGGCCTTCGCACAGGGCAAGGTCGACGCGTGGATCAACTGGCAGCCCACGATCGAACTGGCCCGCCGCAAGCACGACGCCGACACGCTGCCCGACGTGAAGACCTACGACTACGCGTTCTTCGTCGCCAGTGAGAAGTTCGCCTTCGAACACCCCGAGATCGCCGCGAAGCTCGCGCGCAACGTCCGCGACGCGCAGCGCTGGATCGAAGCGCAGCCCGACGTCGCGGTCGACGAGTTCGCCGCTCTCGGAGGCTTCGGTGACTCGCAGCTCGAGAAGGAGGTCTACCGCGATCTCGTCGTCGATCGCCGCTTGTCCTACTCGGGCGCAGGCGAGTTCACCGCGGTGGACACCGATGCGATCGACGGGACCCAGGATCTCGCCGACAACTTCCACGCCCTCGGGGTGTACCCGGAGACGGTCGACGTGCGGAGCTGGCTGTCCGACAGCCGTTTCGATTCCGTCCGTGCCGCCGTCACCGCCGAACTGGCGCAGGTCTGACCGGACCCCCGTTCCGGTACACAGCAAGTCAGGAGTTCTCGTGACCAAGAAGATGCATCTCGCCGCGTTCATCACCGCGGGACCGGGCCGCCCCGGCGGATGGCGCCTGCCCGACTCGGTGCCCGGCTGGCTCGATGCGAGCTACTACCAGAACATGGCCCGCACCCTCGAGGACGGTCGGTTCGACCTCGCCTTCTTCGCCGACATCGTCTCCGTGCCCGACCGTTTCGGGGGCAGCACCGATTCGCAACTGCGGTACGGCGCCCTCGGTTCCCTGCGGGTGGATCCGCTGCCGGTCATCGCATCGATGGCTGCCGTGACCCGTCACCTCGGCCTCGCGGCGACGGTCTCGACGACCTACGCGCAACCGTTCACCGTGGCACGGTCGTTCGCCAGCCTCGACCACCTCTCGGGCGGTCGTGCGGCCTGGAACATCGTGACCTCCTTCCAGGAGTCCGAGGCGCGGAATTTCAACCTCGACGAGCAGTTCGACCGTTCCACGCGGTACGAGCGTGCCGACGAGTTCCTCGAGGTGGCGGGCAAGCTCTGGGACAGCTGGGACGACGACGCCCTCGTGCTCGACGTCGAGCAGCCCCTGTTCGCCGACCCCGACAAGGTCCATCGCGTCGACCACAAGGGCCGCTACTTCTCGGTGCAGGGACCGCTCAACGTTCCCCGCCCGCCGCAGGGATATCCGGTGCTCATCCAGGCCGGCGCGTCCTCGAAGGGCAAGGACTTCGCCGCCCGATGGTCGGACGTGATCTTCTGCAGCCACGCGTCCAAGGAGTCGGCGCAGTCGTTCTACACGGAGATCAAGGAGCGGGCCGCGACGTTCGGCCGCGATCCGGAGGAGATCAAGATCCTCCCGTCGATCACGCCGGTGGTCGGGCCCACCACCGCTCGCGCGAAGGAACTCGCCGACGAGATCTTCGAGCTGGTACCGCCGATCGGTGGATTGTCCACGCTCGCATACCACCTCGACGTCGACCTCTCGACCTTCCCGCTCGACGAGCGTCTCCCCGAGGTCGAGGTGCCCGGTGTGGCCGGGCACTACCACGAGGTCCGCGAGATCACCGAGCGCGAAGGGCTGACGCTGCGGCAGCTCGGCAAGCAGTACGGCGGACGGTACGAGGGCAACTTCATCGGAACCGCGGACGAGGTCGCGGACGGTCTGCAGGACTGGTTCGAGGACGGTGCCGCCGACGGGTTCACCCTGCAGGTGCCCTACCAGCCCGGTGGCTTCGAGACCTTCACCCGGCAGGTCGTGCCTCGGTTGCAGAAGCGCGGCATCTTCCGCACCGAGTACGAGGGCTCGACCCTGCGCGAGAATCTGGGGCTGACCCGTCCCGCCTCCGGCGAATGGCAGCGGCGTTCCGGGGCGCAGGGATGAGCGCGGCCGGAGGGACGGACACTCCCGTGACCGGAAGCGGGACTGAGCACGATGCGGTGGTCACGGGAACGGTGACCACCGAGACGGGACGCTTCGTCGTCAGTGCCCGTAGCAACCATCTCGTCACCGACTCCCGCCTCGCCGGGGGTGAGGCTGTACACGCCGGGGAACTGCTCCTCGCCGCACTCACGTCCTGCGCGATGGCCAACTTCGAGCACAATGCGAAGGAGGACGGTCTGCAGATCGACGGGATCGTCACCCGCGCCGCCCACACCCGCGGCACCGTGGACCCGACCCGGTACGACCGCACCGTGCTCGAGATCGAGGTCTCCGGAGTCGAGTACGAGGATGCCTTCGCGCTCGGCCGCAAGTTCGTCGCCGCCTGCCCGATCTACAACACGATCAAGCGGGGGAGCGGAATCGAACTGACGATCAACGGGCGCCTGTTCACGGAATGACGGCCCGCGGTGGGGTGACGGCGATCGTCGTCCCACCGCTGTCGTCGTCACCCTCATCCGACGGCGAGGTGGTCGAGGCCGGCACGGGTGACCCGGTCGATGTCCTCGCGGTACTTCAACACGGCACCGAGTGTCGCCGCGGCGGTCGCCGCGTCGAGGACGTCGCGGTCGAGGGCGATCAGTGCACGCGCCCAGTCGAGGGATTCGGCGATCCCCGGTGGCTTCAGGAGATCCTGTTCGCGGAGTGAACGCACCGCGCGGGAGATCTGCTCGGCGAGCGGGCGCCCCAGACCGGGCAACCGCCGCTGCAGGATCGCGATCTCGCGTTCGAGATCGGGATGCTCCACCCAGTGGTACAGACAGCGGCGCTTGAGTGCGTCGTGCACCTCGCGAGTGCGGTTGGAAGTGAGTACCACCAGCGGTGGGACCTCCGCGCGGATCTCACCCAGTTCGGGGACCGTCACCGCGTTCTCGTCGAGCAACTGGAGCAGGAACGCCTCGAACTCGTCGTCGGCGCGGTCGATCTCGTCGACGAGCAACACGCACGGTGAGTCGGTGAGCGCCTGCAGCAACGGGCGGACGAGGAGATAGCGCTCGGTGTAGAGGGAGCGTTCCGCAGCGTCCGCATCGAGCGCGCCGTCGCTCGCCGCCTCGAGCGACCGCAGATGGAGCAGCTGCCGGGGGAAATCCCAGTCGTAGAGGGCCTGCGATGCGTCGATGCCCTCGTGGCACTGCAACCGGACCATCGGCAGATCCAGGGCCTGGGCGAGAGCCGCTGCGAGCGAGGTCTTCCCGGTTCCGGGCTCGCCTTCGCAGAAGAGCGGCCGGCCCATACGCATCGCGAGGAAGGCGACGGTCGCCAGCCCGTCGTCGGCGAGATAACCCGTGGTCCCGAGAGCAGCCGAGAGCTTCTCGGGTGAGTCGATGCGTGTCGCGTCACCGGTCATGAGGCGAGCCTAGATGCTCACCCGCCCCACGACCGGCGACTGCAACGATCGGTCGGCTCAGCCCTCGACGTGCGCGAGCGGCGCGATCTCACCGGCGAACAGCGTTGCGCATCCGGGGCACAACATCGTCGGTGCGGTGGTCCAGCCGTTCATACGGGCATAGAGCTCGGCCTGCGGCCTGCTCTGTGCAACGGTCCGGTAGCAATGATCGCAATGGTCGCAACGGAAGACCCACCGGTCACCGGAGAGCGGGTCGCGGTGCGGCATCATGTCCACCTCGATATCGATCGATCAACTCGGCGAATCGATGTCGTCGCACGGTCGGATCGTCCGGCCGTGCCGGTTCCTCTCAGGGAACCGGCTTGCCCATCACGCGGGCCCACCATCCGTCGAGGGGGCTCGGGTCGGGCCAGCGGATCGTGTCGTCCGCGATGTGGTTCGGCCGGGATGTCGTGTCCTGCTGTCCCTGTCCGGTTCTCGGTGAATCGTGTTGTGCATTGCGCACTGGGGTCACCCCTTATTGCTATCGGTGCGTCCCTTGGCCGGACGCACTCCTACGCACTTCTGAGGCGTTCTCGAATCTTAGCCCGGTTCTCGTGAGCCGGTCCGGGCTTCATGTTGTTTGTGCAGGTAGAAGAGGTTCAGGAGGTCGGTGGTGAGGGAGGAGGCCTGCTGTCCAGTGCGGAGCGCAGACGGTCGTTGTCCTCTCTCAGCGCCGCATTGCTCGCTTCGAGTTCGAGGATCCGGGCGACTCCGGCGATATTGATGCCGGAGCCCACCAGTTCGACGATCCGTTGCACGGTCTCGAGATCGTTGTCGCTGTAGCGGCGCGTCCCGCCCGCCGTGCGGGCGGGGTTCAGCAGCCCTCGGCGTTCGTACAGGCGCAGGGTCTGCGGGTCGAGTCCGGAGAGTTCGGCGGCCACCGAGATGCCGTAGACCCCGCGCTGGGCGCGGGGCGACCGATCAGGCGTCGCGCGCAGGAGCGGATCGAACGTCATCGTTTCCTCCGGTCGGCGGAGTCGGTGTTCTCGGGTCGCACCGCGGTCATCCGCGGCCTTGACCGAAGTGTATCACCGGGGCCATAATAAATCTGTGCCGGATGGCATAGATAATTTGAGAGTGTGGCCGTAACGAACGGCCGGACAGTCGGAGGTGACAGACAGATGTTGATGCGCACCGACCCGTTCCGCGACGTCGATCGTCTCGCGCAGCAGGTGCTCGGCACCATGGCCCGACCGGCGGTGATGCCGCTCGATGCGTGGCGGGAGGACGACCGCTTCATCGCCGAGTTCGATCTCCCCGGTGTCGAGGTCGACTCGATCGAACTCGACGTCGAACGCAACGTGCTCACCGTCCGCGCCGAACGTCCGGAGGTCGATCGCGACCAGGAGTTCGTCTCGACCGAACGGCCCAGAGGTGTCTTCACCCGACGTCTGTTCCTCGGTGACACCCTCGATACCGATCGGATCGAAGCGCACTACCGCAACGGCGTTCTGCGGGTGACGATCCCGGTCGCGGAGAAGGCCCGGCCCCGCAAGATCACCGTCATCGACGCGGAGAGGAACGGTCAGGCCGCGATCGCAAGTTGAGTCGACGCGAACGACCGGGCCCGGGGAAGCGCCCCCGGGCCCGGTTTCTTCGCGGCTCCTACGGCTTCAGGCCGATCTTGATGGCACCGTCCTGCTTCTTCTGGAAGATCTCGTACGCGTGCGGTGCGTCGTCGAGCGGCAGACGATGGGTCGCGAAATCGTCCACCCCCAACGGATCCGCGTCGGTCAGCAGCGGCAGGATCTCCGGCACCCAGCGCAACACGTTGGCCTGACCCATGTGGAGACGGATCTGCTTGTCGAACATGGTGAGCATCGGGATCGGATCCGCCGCCCCGCCGTACACCCCGCTCAGCGAGATCGCGCCACCACGCCGCACGACGTCGATCGCGGTGTACAGCGCGTGGAGACGGTCCACACCGGCCTTCTCCATGAACGGCTCGGCGATCGCCGACGGCAGGAAACCGGCGGCACTCTGGGCGAGTTTCGCGACGGGCGAGCCGTGCGCCTCCATGCCCACCGCGTCGATCACCGAGTCGGTGCCGCGCCCGTTCGTCATGTCACGGATCATGTCGCCGGGATGGTTGTCGACCTCGCGAAGGTCGACGACCTCGATGCCGCGCGAGGCCACACGTGCGAGTCGCTCGGGAACCATGTCCACGCCGATCACGCGGGCGCCCTTGTGCGCCGCGATGCGGGCGGCCATCTCACCGATGGGGCCGAGGCCGAGCACCGTGACGCTGCCGCCGTCGGGGATCTCCGCGTACTCGACGGCCTGCCAGGCGGTGGGCAGCACGTCGGAGAGATAGACGAAACGGTCGTCGGCCGGCCCTTCCGGGACCTTGATGTGGGTGGCGTCGGCGTGAGGTACACGCAGGTATTCGGCCTGCCCGCCGGGCACGCTGCCGTAGAGCTTCGAGTAGCCGAACAGCGCGGCACCGGTGCCCTCCTCACGGACCTGCGTGGTCTCACATTGCGAGTGCAGGCCGTTGGAACACATGAAGCACTGGCCGCAACACACCTGGAAGGGGATCACCACCCGGTCGCCGGGCTTCAGTTTCGTGACACCGGAGCCGACCTCCTCGACGATGCCCATCGGTTCGTGACCGAGGATGTCGCCGGGAGTCATGAAGGCTCCCAGCACTTCGTACAGGTGCAGATCGGAGCCGCAGATGTTGGTGGTGGTGACGCGGATGACGGCGTCACCGGCCTCCTGGATCGTCGGATCGGGCACCGTATCGACGCTCACGTTGCGGCGCCCCTGCCATGTCACTGCCTTCATGTCGCTCCTCGGCTCCTCGGGTGCAGGAATGTCGGGTCGTACCCGGCACGTGTCCCTCGATGCCTACCCGCGCTCGGAGCGGGCAAACGCCGGACCGGAAGAGGTCGCCTGCCGCAGGAGGCCAGGTTTGCGGAGTGCGGGGGAGAGGTATGTCGCCGTAGAACCGAATTCACCGCGACACACGTCTGCGGCCGCTCTACGGGAGCGCAGCCGCACAGAAGGAGGTCAGGTGACCACGTCGGACCCCGAACATCATGGAAACCAGGATCCCGACCCTGCACGCACCCCGGATCTGGAACCCGGCGGTGGCGTAGCGCCCGGATCGACGCCCCCCGATTCGGGGACGACGTCCGGGCTGTCCGCACCGGAGCCCGACACGAGGAAGCGATTCCCCATCAGCGGGTGGCTCACGCTGCTCGCCGTCGCGGTGATCGTGATCATCTTCGTGGTCGCGATCTTCGGCATCCTGTCCTGACGGTTCGGCCGGAGCCGCGCCGCGGAGCTTCTCGTCAGCGTCCGCGACGCGGTAGCCGCACGACCTGCACGAAGAATTCGTCGATCTGCTTCACGGCACCGATGAACTGGTCGAGATCGACCGGCTTGGTGACGTACGCATTGGCGTGCAGCTTGTAACTGCGGAGAATGTCCTCCTCCGCCGACGAGGTCGTGAGCACCACGATCGGGATGTCGGACAGTTCCGGATCGGACTTGATCTTCGTCAGCACCTGACGGCCGTCGTATTTCGGCAGGTTCAGGTCGAGCAGGATCAGATCCGGGCGCGGCGCACCCTCGTATTCGCCCCGGCGGTACAGGAAGTCGAGTGCTTCCGCCCCGTCGCGGACGACGTGGAGGGCGTTGCCGATCTTGTTGTCCTCGAATGCTTCACGGGTCATCAGCTCGTCGCCGGGATCGTCCTCGACCAACAGGACGTCCACCGGTCGGGCAGCGGGATAGGTCACGATCGTGCTCCTCATGACGTTGTCCCCTGCTTCTGCTCGACGGGGCGTGATGCGGTTCCGAGGGTGAAGCAGATTCGAGTGCCCTCGGTATGAGTATCGCCGTACTCGGTGTCGATCCAGATTCTTCCAGCGTGATACTCGACGATCTTCTTGCACAGCGCCAGTCCGATACCGGTGCCCTGGTAATCGTCGCGAGGATGCAGCCGCTGGAAGATGACGAACACCTTCTCGGCGTACTCGCTGTCGATTCCGATGCCGTTGTCGGTGACGCAGAAGTGCCACTGTGGACCGTCCGACTCGTCCTCGACCTTTTCGCACTCGATCCTGATCACCGGGGTGCGATCGGGATGCCGGAACTTGATGGCGTTGCCGACCAGGTTCTGCCACAGCATCGTCAGCAGAGTGGGGTCGCCGGTGAGTTCGGGAAGGTCGTCGGGACGTTCGATCCGCGCCTGCGACTCCTCGACGGACGCGGAGAGATTGAACAACGCCTTCTCGAGCGGTCGGCCGAGGTCGACCCGGACGTAGGCGTCGTGGACGCGTCCGACCCGGGAGAAGGCGAGCAGATCGCTGATCAGCACCTGCATCCGTTTCGCGCCGTCCACGGCGTATTCGACGTACTGCCGTCCGCGATCGTCGAGGACGTCGCCGTACCGCTTCTCGAGCAGCTGGCAGAAGGACGCGACCTTCCGCAGCGGTTCCTGCAGGTCGTGCGAGGCGACGTAGGCGAACTGCTCGAGTTCGGTGTTCGAGCGGCGGAGTTCCTCGGCCTGGGAATCGAGATCCTCGGTCTGCTTCGCGAGCAGAGTCTGCTGCTTCCGGGAATCCGCCAACGCGTCCGCGATACGACCGCGCATCGTCTCGACGTCGAGGGCGAGTGCCCGGATGTCCTTCGGCCCCTGGGGGTAGATGTGCTGATAGAAGTTCTCCTCCAGCGCGACCCGGCGGCTGGCCCGGCGGAGCCTGGCGAGCGGCACGGCGACGAGGTTGTGGACGAGAACCACGGTGGCGAGACCGGTGAGGATGAACGTGATCACCATCGCGATCAGCACCGAATTGCGGATGGTGCGGGACTCCGCGAGTTCGTCGAGGTCCTCCGCCAGGACGCTGGAGAGCGCGTTGTTCTCCTGGGCGAACATCGACCGGATCTCACCGAAGGCCAGCCGGTCCTGCTCCGCCAGGGCCGGATCGACGGGACGCGGCTCCCCGGGGACGACGGTGTCGATGATCGGCTCTGCGTACTGCGTCCGCCACTGCGCAGCGGCGGCCTCGATGGTGTCGATGTCGGCGAGCAGATCCGGATGCTCGGCGAGGAGCACGCGAAGACGGTCGAGCGCGACCTGCTGGTTCTCCTGACCCGCACGGTACGGCCCGAGGAAGACGGGTTCGGTCGTGAGCGCGTACCCGCGGACCGCGGTCTGTTGATCGAGCAGAGCGGTCTGCAAGTTGAAGGCCTGCGTCATCGCCGGCTGGATCCGCTCCGTCACCTCGTCGGTGATCTGTACGGTGCGCTGGATGAAGATCCCGCCGACGATCGAACCGACGACGGCGAACACTGCGAGGAGCGCGAACGCCAACTGGAACCAGCTCTGCACGGCCAGCCGCGAGGAGATGCGCTCGATACGCGGTTCGGGAATCGAGGGATCCCTCATCGCTGCACCGTCGCGCCGACCTCGGCGGAACGCACGAAACCGATCACATCCACCCCAGCTTCCCGGTCCGTGCCCGATCCGCGCCTACGGGCGACGAATCCCGACGGCGGTGCGGTCCCGGACCTGTCGGTCTGTGAACACACGTATGGACGGGCTGTCTGTTGAACCCGAATGCGAACTGTAGCGGACCGGCGGGGCCGTTCCGATCCGGCCACGGGCCGAACCGGCTGCACCGAGTGCCGGAACGCGACTAGGGTCGGTCGCATGACACGACGAGTAAGTGTGTGGGGTGGCGCGTTCTGGCTCAGTCGGAAGGTTCGTGAGCAGGCGCTCGATGGCGCCCGCGAACTGGAGGAGCTCGGATACTCCCGGTTGTGGACGTCCGGCGGGTTCCAGGACGGTTTTCCCTCCGTCTACGAGGAACTGCTCGCGGCGACGACGACGCTCGAGCTGGCCAGCGGCATCATCAGCATCTGGCACGCCGACCCGGAGACCACGGCCGCTGCGGTCGCCGACCTCGAGTCGCGGTATCCCGGCCGTTTCCTGCTGGGCGTCGGCACGAGCCACGCTCCCGTCGTCGACGCGCGGGAGAACACCAGCTACACCAAGCCCTACAGCCGGATGGTCGAGTACCTCGACGGCCTCGATGCGGCGTCGACGCCGGTGCCCACCGATCGCAGGGTCCTCGCGGCACTCGGCCCGCGCATGCTGAAGCTGTCCGCCGAGCGCGCGGCCGGGGCCCATCCGTACTTCGTCCCGCCCGAGCACACGGCGGTCGCGCGGGAGGCCCTCGGCTCGGAGCCGCTGCTCGCACCCGAGGTGGCCGTCGTTCTCGAAACCGACGAGACCGTCGCCCGCGGCATCGCCCACGAGTACATGCGCGGCTATCTCTCCCTGCCGAACTACTCGAACAACCTGCGTCGCCTCGGGTACACCGACGAGGATCTCGCCGGCGGTGGCAGCGACGCCCTGATGGACGTGCTCATCCCGTGGGGTGATCTCGACAGCGTCGTCGCCGGCATCGAGAAGCACTACGCCTCCGGTGCCGACGAGGTGGCCATCCAGGTGCTCACCGCGGACCCGTTCACCTTCCCGAGCGAGGCATACCGGCAGCTCGCGTCCGCTCTGCTGAGCTGAGGCCACCGGACCCCGAGGTCTCCCGAGCCGGTGCGGCCGATCAGATCGGTCGCACCGTGAGGATCTGGGACATCGTGCCGATCGGGCCGGTCGCATCGTGCAGCACCGTGCTCGTCAGGCCGATGCCGTCGGTGCCGAACGACACCGACGTATCGAAGCCGACCCATTCACCTCGGGGTTCGGCGAACAGGTGCGCGGTCAGGTCGAGGTTGGGGAAGGCGACCGTCCTCGGATCGGCGCGCACCGCCATGCCGTTGGCGATGTCGAACAGGCCGGCCGTAGCGGCGAGATCGCTGACCTTCTCGCCCTCCACGAGCGGAATATCGGTGCGCACCCAGAACGAGGCCCGTCCGGGTGCGGTCGAGACGCGACGCACCTCCACCGAGTCGATGAACCCGCCCGGCCACAGCGTCGTCGGGTCCCAGGGTTCGCAATCCTCGGGCGACGGGATCGGCTGCAGGGCGGTGCCGGCGATCCCGAGGGTGGGGCGGGTCTCCATCAGCCACGCGCGGGCGCGGACGATCGCGCGCCCGTCGTAGGCGAGGGTCGCTTCCACGAGTTCGATGGTGCGTCCGGGCCGCAGAACCTCCACGGTCGTGACGACGGGACCGACCGGCACGGTGCCGAGGATGTCGTACGACAGGCGGCCGATCACCAGGTCGTCGTCGCGACGCGCGTCGCGGTCGCATTCGATGACGTGGGCGATCAGTCCGAGGGCGGGCGCGATGTGCTGTTCCGCCTCGTTCCACGCCCCACCGACGTGTTCGGTGGCGCGGAAGGAGGTCGGGCCGAGTCGTTCGAAGTAGCTCATGCGGTCTCCGTTCGGGCCGGCTCCGCCGCGAGGGCCGAGGGGGTCGCGGCGAGAGCGGCCAGTGCCATGCGCCGCAGCACCGCGCGGGTGCCCTCGGGGGAGCGCGGGTCGGCGCTGTGCGGTGTGGAGTTGATGAGTCCGAAGGTCGCGTGCGCCATCGTGCGCGCATCGGACTCGGGCAGTGCGGGGTCGATGCGGCGCAGGACGTCGACCCAGATCTCGACGTAGCGACGCTGGGTCACTCTGACCTCCCGCTGCCCCTCGTCGGGGAGGGACGTGAACTCGCGGTCCTGCACGCGGATGAGATCGGGCTCGCCCAGCGCGAAGTCGAGATGGAAGTCGACCAGGCCCTCGAGGGCGTCGCGCGGGTCGGGAGTCGTCTCGGCGACCTGCGTGCCCCCTGCGAGGAGGCGGCGGCTGATCTCGACGAGGATCTCGACGAGCAGGGCGTCCTTGTTGGGGAAGTGCCGGTACACGGCGGGTCCGCTGATCCCCACGGCGGCACCGAGATCTTCGAGGCGGACCCCGGGGAAGCCGCGTTCGGCGATCAGGTGTGCCGCGGCACGCAGGAGGTCCCGTCGGCGTTCCGCCTTGGCGAGGCTACGCCGCGTCGGGCGTCCCGATGCGGTCGAGACGTCGATCGCGGACTCGGTCATGAAAATCTCCGCTCGGTGTGGTCTGGACAACTCGGTTAATCATAACTAACCTAGATTTCAGTTAATGGCGATTAGTCGATCTACCGAGGATGGTGTTCGTGACGACCGCTGAGACGGCCTCGACAACCAGCCGCGACCAGCACGAACAGCTGGTCGGAGAGCTCCGAGACAAGCTCGCTGCCGCAGCGCTGGGTGGCAGCGAGAAAGCCCGGGAGCGGCACGTCGCGCGCGGCAAGCTGCTTCCCCGCGACCGCGTGGACGAACTGCTCGACACGGGCAGCCCGTTCCTCGAACTGTCGCCCCTCGCCGCGAACGGCATGTACGACGACGAGTGCCCCGGCGCCGGCATGATCGCCGGCATCGGCCGGGTCGCCGGCCGCGAGTGCGTGATCGTCGCGAACGACGCCACCGTCAAGGGTGGCACCTACTACCCGATCACGGTCAAGAAGCACCTGCGCGCGCAGGAAGTCGCGCTGCAGAACAACCTTCCGTGCCTGTACCTCGTCGACTCCGGTGGCGCCTTCCTGCCGCGGCAGGACGAGGTCTTCCCCGACCGCGAACACTTCGGCCGCATCTTCTACAACCAGGCCACCATGAGCGCCAAGGGGATCCCGCAGATCGCCGCGGTCATGGGTTCGTGCACCGCCGGCGGTGCCTACGTCCCCGCCATGAGCGACGAGGCCGTCATCGTCCGCAATCAGGGCACCATCTTCCTCGGCGGCCCGCCGCTGGTGAAGGCCGCGACCGGCGAGGTCGTCACCGCGGAGGAGCTCGGCGGCGGCGACCTGCACTCGAAGGTCTCCGGCGTCACCGACCATCTGGCCGAGGACGACCGCGACGCGCTGCGCATCGTGCGCGACATCGTCTCCACCTTCGGTCCGCGCAACCCGCGCCCGTGGGACGTAGAGCCCACCGTCGAGCCCGAGGCCGACCCCACCGAGCTCTACGACGTGGTGCCCACCGACTCGCGTATCCCCTACGACGTGCACGAGGTCATCGACCGCGTCGTCGACGGCTCCAGCTTCCACGAGTTCAAGGCCGAGTACGGCAAGACCCTCGTGACGGGCTTCGCGCGCATCCACGGACACCCGGTCGGCATCATCGCGAACAACGGTGTGCTCTTCGGTGAATCCGCCGTCAAGGGAGCACATTTCATCGAGCTGTGCGACAAGCGCTCGATCCCCTTGGTGTTCCTGCAGAACATCTCCGGCTTCATGGTCGGCCGCGACTACGAGGCCGGCGGCATCGCCAAGCACGGTGCGAAGATGGTCACCGCCGTCGCGTGCGCCCGGGTGCCGAAGCTGACCGTCGTCATCGGCGGCTCGTACGGCGCCGGCAACTACTCGATGTGCGGTCGCGCGTATTCGCCTCGCTTCCTGTGGATGTGGCCCAACGCCCGCATCTCCGTCATGGGTGGCGAGCAGGCCGCCTCGGTGCTGGCCACGGTGCGCTCCGACCAGCTCGACGCCTCGGGCAAGCCCTGGACGGCCGAGCAGGAGGAGGAGTTCAAGGCTCCGATCCGCGCCCAGTACGAGGAGCAGGGCAACCCCTACTACTCGACCGCGCGCCTGTGGGACGACGGCATCATCGATCCCGCAGACACCAGAAAAGTTCTCGGACTGGCACTGTCGGTGTGCGCCAACGCCCCGCTCGAGCCCGTCTCCTACGGCGTCTTCCGGATGTGAGTGCACCCATGACTGATACGACTCGGATCGACACGGTGTTGGTCGCCAACCGCGGTGAGATCGCGGTGCGCGTCATCCGCACCCTGAAGGCGATGGGCATCCGCTCGGTCGCCGTGTTCAGCGAAGCCGACCGCGACGCCCGGCACGTGCAGGAGGCCGACACCGCGGTGCTGCTCGGCCCCGCCGCGGCGCGCGAGAGCTACCTGGTGATCGACAAGGTCATCGACGCGGCGCTCGCCACCGGCGCGCAGGGAATCCACCCCGGCTACGGATTCCTCTCGGAGAACTCGGCTTTCGCCGCCGCGTGCGCGACCGCCGGTATCGCCTTCCTCGGCCCGTCCGCGCACGCGATCGAGACCATGGGCGACAAGATCACCGCCAAGGCCGCGGTATCGGAGTTCGGCGTTCCCGTCGTACCCGGCATCTCCCGGCCGGGCCTGAGCGACGACGAACTGATCGCGGGCGCCGAGGAAGTCGGCTATCCCGTGCTCGTCAAGCCGTCCGCCGGTGGTGGCGGCAAGGGCATGCGCCTCGTCGAGGACCCGAAGGATCTGCCCGCCGCGCTCGAATCCGCCCGTCGCGAAGCGGCATCGGCGTTCGGCGACGACACGCTCTTCCTCGAGCGGTTCGTGCAGCGTCCCCGGCACATCGAGGTCCAGGTCCTCGCCGACGCGCACGGCAACGTCGTCCACCTGGGGGAGCGCGAGTGCAGCCTCCAGCGACGGCACCAGAAGGTCATCGAGGAAGCCCCCTCGCCGCTGCTCGACGAGGCCACCCGCGCCCGTATCGGTGAGGCCGCATGCAACACCGCGCGCAGCGTCGACTACACCGGTGCCGGCACCGTCGAGTTCATCGTCTCCGCCGACAAGCCCGACGAGTTCTTCTTCATGGAGATGAACACCCGACTGCAGGTCGAGCATCCGGTCACCGAGATGGTCACCGGTCTCGACCTCGTCGAATGGCAGGTGCGCATCGCCGCCGGTGAGCCGCTCGGCTTCACCCAGGACGATGTCACCCTCACCGGCCACGCGATCGAGGCCCGCGTCTACGCCGAGGATCCGGCCCGCGGCTTCCTCCCGACCGGCGGTGAGATCGCCGACGTCGTCGAACCCACCGGCCCCGGCGTGCGGGTCGACTCCGGCATCCGGGCCGGAACCGTGGTCGGCAGCGACTACGACCCGATGCTCGCCAAGGTCATCGCCCACGCCGACGACCGCGCCGGTGCGTTGCGTCGCCTCGACCGGGCGCTCGCGCAGACCGCCGTGCTCGGCGTCGTCACCAACGTCGACTTCGTGCGGTTCCTGCTCGCCGACGACGACGTCGTCGCCGGTGCGCTCGACACCGGACTCCTCGACCGCCGGGTCGGCGACTACACCGCCCCCACGACCGCCGATTCCACGCTCGTCGCCGCGGCGATCCTGCGGTGGCTCGACCGCTGGGCGGGCGATACCACCGATCCGTGGGCGGTGCCCGACGGTTGGCGTGTCGGTGCCCACCGGCCCGTCACGTCGCGGCTCACCTCCGGTGACCGCACCGCACACGTGCGCCTGACCGGAAGCCCGGCGGCCGGTGTCGCCGAGGTCGAGGACGGCGAGACCTACCGGTTCAGCGCCGTGCTGCACGGCTCCGATCTGGCGATCGTGCTCGACGCCCGGCGTCACAGCTACCGCGTCGGCGAATCCGACGGCGCGGTCTGGCTTTCCGACGGCCACGGCAGCGTCGCCGTCCGTGAGGTGCGCGAGGCATCGGTGCGCGGCGACGACGCGCACGCCGGCGACGCCGACATCACGAGCCCGATGCCCGGTGCCGTCATCGCGGTGTCCGTCGCATCCGGCGACACCGTCACGGCCGGACAGACGCTCGTCGTCGTCGAGGCCATGAAGATGGAACATTCGCTCACCGCCCCCATCGCCGGCACCGTCGAACTGTTCGCGGTTGCCGGTGAGCAGGTCAAGGTCGATCAACTTCTCGCGCGGGTCACCCCGCACGCCGATACGGAGGATGCACAGTAATGACGGAATACCTGGCCACGGGCCAACTTCCCGACGAGTACGAGCAGCTGCGCAAGACGGTCGCCGACTTCGCCCGCACGGTGGTCGCGCCGGTCGCCGCCAAGCACGACGCCGAGCACTCGTTCCCCTACGAGGTCGTGCAGGGCATGGCCGAGATGGGTCTGTTCGGCCTGCCGTTCCCCGAGGAGTACGGCGGCATGGGCGGCGACTACTTCGCGCTGTGCCTCGCGCTCGAGGAGCTCGGCAAGGTCGACCAGTCCGTCGCCATCACCCTCGAGGCGGGCGTCTCGCTCGGCGCGATGCCGATCTACCGCTTCGGCAACGAGAAGCAGAAGGAGGAGTGGCTGCCGCAGCTCGCGAGCGGTCGCAACCTCGCGGCCTTCGGTCTCACGGAGCCGGGCGCGGGCAGCGACGCCGGAGGCACGAAGACCACCGCCAAGCTCGAGAACGGCGAGTGGATCATCAACGGTAACAAACAGTTCATCACCAACTCCGGCACCGACATCACCTCGCTCGTGACCGTCACCGCCGTCACCGGTGTGCGGGAGAACGGCAAGAAGGAGATCTCCACGATCCTCGTGCCGACCTCCACGCCGGGCTTCACCGCCGAACCCGCCTACAACAAGGTCGGCTGGAACGCCTCCGACACGCACCCGCTCACCTTCGCCGACGTGCGGGTGCCCGAGGAGAACCTCCTCGGTGAGCGTGGCCGCGGCTACGCCAACTTCCTGCGCATCCTCGACGAGGGCCGCATCGCGATCGCCGCGCTGTCGACCGGTGCCGCACAGGGTTGCGTCGACGAATCGGTGAAGTACGCCAAGGAGCGCGAGGCCTTCGGCAGCCCGATCGGCAGCAACCAGGCCATCGCTTTCAAGATCGCCCGCATGGAGGCGCGTGCGCACGCCGCTCGCACCGCCTATTACGACGCCGCCGCCGCGATGCTCGCCGGCAAGCCGTTCAAGAAGCAGGCTGCGGTCGCCAAGCTCGTCGCGTCCGAGGCCGCGATGGACAACGCGCGCGACGCCACGCAGATCCACGGCGGCTACGGCTTCATGAACGAGTACGCCGTGGCGCGCCACTACCGCGACAGCAAGATCCTCGAGATCGGTGAGGGCACCACCGAGGTGCAGCTCATGCTCATCGGACGGGAGCTGGGACTGTGAGCGGAGCCGACACCACCGTGGAGAAGCGGATCGTCCAGCGCGGCCTGTGGTTCGAGGAATTCGAACTCGGCGCGATCTACGAGCACCGCCCCGGCCGAACGATCACCGAGGCCGACAACACGCTGTTCACGACGCAGACGATGAACACGCAGGCGCTGCACCTCGATGCCGCCTACGCCGCCGAGACGAGTTTCGGTGAGCGTCTGGTCAATTCGATGTTCACGCTCTCGACGATCGTGGGACTGTCGGTCGCCCAGCTCACGCAGGGCACGATCGTCGCGAACCTCGGGTTCTCCGAGATCTCCTTCCCGAAGCCGCTCTTCCACGGCGACACGCTCTACGCCGAGACGAAGATCGTCGACAAGCGCGAGTCGAAGAGCCGGCCGGGGGAGGGCATCGTCACCCTCGAACACACCGGTCGCAACCAGCACGGCGACGTCGTCGCCGTCGCCGTGCGCAAGACCCTCGTCCAGAAGAGGCCCACGACATGACCTGGGAACTCCCCGGCCCCGCATGGCTTTTCTGTCCCGCCGATCGTCCGGAGCGCTACGCCAAGGCCGCCGAACGCTCCGACGTCGTCATCATCGACCTCGAGGATGCCGTCGCACCGGCCGACAAGCAGGCCGCCCGTGAGGCGCTGATCGCCACCCCGCTCGACCCCGAGCGCACCGTGGTGCGGGTCAACCCGGTGGGCACGGCCGACCACGAGGCCGATCTCGAGGCGCTGCGCCGCACGTCGTACACGCGGGTCATGTTGCCCAAGTGCGAGAGCGGCGACGAGGTGCGCTCGCTCGCACCGCTCGAGGTGGTCGCGCTCATCGAGTCGCCCCTCGGCGTACTCGCGGTGGAGGACATCGCCGTCGCCGAGAACACCCTCGGAATGATGTGGGGTGCCGAGGATCTCGTCGCCGGACTCGGGGGCAACGCGAGCCGTCGCGCCGACGGGACGTACCGCGCGGTCGCGCAGCACGCGCGGTCGGTGACCCTGCTCGCCGCGAAGGGGCACGCCCGCTGGGCGCTCGACTCGGTCTACCTGAACATCAAGGACACCGACGGTCTCCACGAGGAAGCCCTCGACGCCGTGGCCGTCGGATTCGACATCAAGGTGTCGATCCATCCGAGCCAGGTCGACGTCGTCCGCCGGGCGTACGCGCCCACCCCCGAGGAGGAGGCGTGGGCGCGGCGCGTCCTCGAGGCCGCCGAATCGGAGCGCGGTGTCTTCGATTTCGAAGGGAAGATGGTCGACGCCCCGGTGCTGCGCCACGCCGAACGCGTGCTGCAGCGCGCGTCGGCCGCCGCCTCGGCATGACCACGCGTCACCGGGGACGGTGACGCAACAACTGAGTGAGACGGTGGGCGCTGTCGAGCAGCGCCTCACCGAGTTCGGGCACACGATCGGGCCGGAACCGGCTCTCCACGCCGGTCAGACTCAACGCCCAGGTCGGGGCGCCGCGGTGATCGAACACCGCGGCGCCCATTCCCCAACTGCCCTCGACGATCAGCGCCGGATTGACGGCGTAGCCGGCCAGCCGTGTCGCCTCGATCCGCTTCTCCAGCGCGGGTCGCGCATGGTCCGGCCCCCAGCCCTCCGTGAGATCCGTCCGCGACAGATACGCCTCGATCTCCTGATCGGGCATGTGGGCGAGGATCGCCAGCCCCGCCGACGCCACCCCGAGCGGGAATCGGATCCCGATGTGGAGCACGTGCGAACGCAACGGGAAGCTGCCCTCCTCCATCGCCAGACACACCGTCTCGTCGCCCCGCCGTGCGGAGAGGAACGCACTCTCACCGGTCGCGCGTGCCAGATCGCGCAGCACGTCGCCCGCGAGGTCGGTGATGTCGTAGCGCGCGGAGGCGAGCGATCCCAGCAGGTAGAGCTCGGGTCCGAGTGCCCAGCGTCCCGATGCCGGATCCCGGTCGACGAGCCCTTCGTCGGCGAGCGAGCTGAGCAGTCGGTGCACCGTGGGCCGGGCGAGATCGGTGGTGCGGGCGACCTCCGAGGTCGTCACCCCTTCCGGCTCGTGTGACGAGACCGTGCGCAGCACAGCGGCGATCCGCACGACCAGTTGACCCCGTGCATCGGACGACATGCACCGATTCTACGTCTACTCAGTGAACGCTTAAGCCATATTTGTTCGAGGAACGACCAATTTTCGAGAGATTTCGGCAGGACCTTGTGTTCTCCACCTGCAGGATCTTTAGTAGAAACCAAGAATATGACCGCGTTCATCCAGTGGACGTCATTCGTCCAGCGGAGCCCCCGGCGGCTCCCCCGGAACCCGAGAGGTGAGAGTTGGCAACGAAAGTGTTCGAGACGGCGGCGGAGGCCGTCGCCGACATCCGTGACGGTGCGACGCTCGCAGTGGGCGGATTCGGACTGTGCGGTATCCCCGACATCCTGATCCAGGCCATCGCCGACACCGGGGCCACCGACCTCGAGGTGTTCTCCAACAACTGTGGCGTCGACGGCCACGGACTCGGAATCCTGCTGGGTAGCAAGCGTATCCGCCGGGTCACCGCGTCGTACGTCGGTGAGAACAAGGAATTCGCCCGGCAGTACCTCTCGGGTGAACTCGAGGTGGAGCTGACCCCGCAGGGCACTCTCGCCGAGAAGCTGCGCGCCGGTGGCGCGGGCATCCCCGCCTTCTTCACCCCCGCCGGGGTCGGCACGCCCATCTCGCAGGGCGGACTGCCGTGGAAGTACAACACCGACGGTTCGATCGCCGTGGCGTCGCCGGCGAAGGAGATCCGCGAGTTCCGCGGCAAGCGGTACGTGCTCGAGGAGTCCATCACCGCCGACTTCTCGCTCGTGCACGCCCTCAAGGGCGACACCGAGGGCAACCTGGTGTTCAACAAGGCCGCGATGAACTTCAACCCGCTCGCCGCGATGGCGGGCCGCGTGTGCATCGCCCAGGTCGAAGAACTCGTCGAGCCGGGTGAGATCGATCCGGGCGAGGTGCACCTGCCGGGAATCTTCGTGGGCCGGGTCGTGCACACCGGTGTCCAGGACAAGCAGATCGAAAAGCGCACCGTCAGCGCCGCGAAGGGAGCGTAGGAGATGACCACAGCTGTCGAGACACAGGGGTGGACGCGCACACAGATGGCCGCGCGTGCCGCGCAGGAACTCGCGCCGGGGGAGTACGTCAACCTCGGGATCGGCCTGCCGACGTTGATCCCCAACTACCTGCCCGAGGGTGTGCGTGTGACCCTGCACAGTGAGAACGGCATCCTGGGCACCGGGCCGTACCCCACCGACGACGCGGTCGATCCGGATCTGATCAACGCCGGCAAGGAGACCGTGACGGTCAACCCCGGCGCTGCCTTCTTCGATTCGGCGTTGAGCTTCGGCATGATCCGCGGCGGCCACATCGACACCGCGGTGCTCGGTGGTATGGAGGTCTCGGCCACCGGCGATCTGGCCAACTGGATGGTGCCCGGCAAGATGGTCAAGGGCATGGGTGGGGCGATGGACCTCGTCCACGGCGCCCGCAAGGTCATCGTGCTCATGGAGCACACCGACAAGCAGGGCAACCCGAAGATCGTCTCGCAGTGCTCGCTGCCGCTCACCGGTGAGGGCGTGGTCCAGCGCATCATCACCAACCTCGCGGTGATCGATGTGACCGCCGACGGTCTCGTCCTGACCGAGTGCGCCCCGGGCGTCACCGAGGAGCACGTCCGCGCCGCAACCGGAGCACCGCTCACCCTTCCCTGACGACCGGCCGGTTCCGCCTGCGGAACCACCGGAAGATCCACCTCCTCCGCGCGACCCCGGCCTCGGACTCCGTCTCGAGCCGGGGTCGCGTCGAGTTCAGGGCCGTGCGGGCCTCCTCGCGACGACGTGCCCGCTCGACCTTCCACACCTCCACCATCTCCTCGGCGTCGACCTTGTGGATCGGTACGGGCAGGCCGCTCGGGAACCGCAGGCAGTCGGCGATCCGCCGGTTGAGGTCGGCGACGATCTCGCGCACCACCTTCTCGCCGGGCGCCGAACCGACGGTGTCGGGCAGCCGCTCGATCTCGCGCCGCAACTGCAGCTCGGGCGGCAGCAATGCCTCCGTCGACAGCCCTTCGCGCGCCAGATAACTCTTCACCCACCACAGCTCGTCGTCGCCGTGGTCGGGGATGGGTTTGCCGTAACCGGGCAGATCGTCGAAATCACCCCGGTCCTGCGCCACGCGGATCTGCCGTTCGATCCACGTCTCGAACGTCAGATCCCACCGCTTGCGCTCGGTCACACATCCAGGATGCCAGCGCGGGCGCGTGTCCCGCGTGCGGTGTGAGGTGTCCTAACCTGAGCCACGTGGAAGGACAGCGCGAGTCGCCGATGCATGCCCGCCCGCCGGGCGACGGGGTGGACACCAACACGGTGCTCGGCAAGGTCGTCACGGTGCTGTGGGCGTTCACCGCCGACGACCACGTCCTCACCCTCGCCGAACTGGGTCGACGCACCGGTCTGCCGAAGGGGACGCTGCACCGCGTCGTCGGCGATCTCGTCGCCGTCCGGCTGCTCGACAAGGACCCGGCCGGCTACCGCCTGAGCGGTCAGCTCTTCGAGCTGGGCCTGCGTGCCTCCGTCGAGCGAGGCCTGGTCGAGGTCGCCATCCCGTTCATGGAGGACCTGTACGAACGCACCCACGAGACCGTGCACCTCGGTGTCCCGGAGGGCGTCGAGGTCGTCTACGTCTCGAAGATCGGCGGACATCGCCCCGCCTCCACGCCGTCCCGGATCGGGGGGCGAATGCCCATGTACTGCACCGGGATCGGCAAGGCGCTTCTCGCGTTCTCCCCACCGGAGCTGTTGGCCGAGGTGGTCGAGGCCGGGTTGGCGCGCAAGACTCCCCGCACCATCACGACCCCCGGGCGGCTCGGTGCGAATCTGGCGACCGTGCTCGAGCGCGGGGTGGCGTTCGAGTTCGAGGAGTCCTCCGTCGGTCTGGCCTGTGTCGCCGCCCCGATCCTCGACGAAGACGAGCGTCCCATCGCGGCGGTGAGTGTCACCGGTCCCGTCACCCGGTTCCGTCCGGAGAAGCACGAGGGCGCGGTGAAGGCCGCCGCCGCGGGTATCTCCGCCACCCACGCCCGGCGCGAGGCCATCCGCAACCTCTGAGCGCGCACGTTCCACTCACCGGAACGCGCCCCTGTACGGGGGCGGACCTCGCCGCCACGATGGTCGTAATCCATCGAACGACGAGGACGTGATGACTACCAGCTCCAACACCACATCAGCGGCGGATCGCACCCGCATCGCCGGTGCGGCGGCCGACCGTCTCATCGAGGCCACACGCAGCTCCGCACCGTGCGGTCCGGTCCGCGACCTGCTCGGGGAGACCGACATCGACCTGGCGTACGCGGTGCAGCAGCAGCTCACCGACCGCCGGCTCGCCGAAGGTGCCCGCATCGTCGGACGCAAGATCGGCCTGACCTCCCCGGCAGTGCAGCAGCAGCTCGGTGTCGACCGCCCCGACTTCGGTGTCCTCTTCGAGGACATGGACGTCACCGCTCTCGACGAGGTACCCAGCGACCGCCTGCTGCAGCCGAAGGCCGAGGCCGAGATCGCGTTCGTCCTCTCCGCCGACCTCGACTCGGACGATCTCGATCTCGCGACCGTCCGCGCCGCCGTCGGTCACGCGGTCGCCGCTCTCGAGATCGTCGACAGCCGCGTCGCCGGCTGGGACATCAAGATCACGGATACGGTCGCGGACAACGCATCCAGCGGCCTGTACGTGCTCGGTTCGCAGACGCTCACCCTCGACGAGTTCGAACCGATCGACGCCACCATGCGGATGTACGTCGACGACGAGCTCGTCTCCGAGGGCAACGGAGCGGCCTGCCTCGGCGATCCGCTGAACGCACTGCTGTGGCTCGCGCGCACGGCACGCGAGTTCGGGCAGCCCCTGCGCGCAGGGCAGGTCGTGCTGTCGGGAGCCCTCGGCCCGATGGTTCCGGCGCCGCCCGGCGTCACGGTCCGCGCCGAGATCTCCTCGCTCGGCACCGTCACCGCGCGTTTCTCTTCCGAAAGCTCCACCGCACAGGAGAACTCATGACCACCAAGGTTGCCATCATCGGGTCGGGCAACATCGGCACCGACCTGCTCATCAAGATCAAGCGACTGGCCGACGCCGAACTCGAGACCGTCGCCCTCGTCGGTATCGATCCCGAATCCGACGGTCTCGCACGGGCGAAGCGCCTCGGCATCGACGCCATCTCGACCGGTGTCGAAGGACTCGTCGAGCACCCGCGCTTCGACGAGATCGAGATCGTCTTCGACGCAACCTCGGCGAAGGCCCACGAGTACAACGAGAAGGTCCTGCGCCCGCACGGGAAGATGCTCATCGACCTGACGCCGGCCGCGATCGGCCCGTACACGGTGCCGCCGGTGAACCTCACCGAGCACCTCGACGCACCGAACGTCAATATGGTCACCTGCGGTGGCCAGGCCACCATCCCGATCGTCGCGGCCATCTCCCAGGTCACCAAGGTGCACTGGGCCGAGATCGTCGCCTCGATCTCCTCGAAGTCGGCCGGCCCCGGCACCCGTGCCAACATCGACGAGTTCACCGAGACCACCTCGCAGGCCATCGAGAAGATCGGCGGCGCCACGCGCGGCAAGGCGATCATCATCCTCAACCCGGCCGAACCGCCGATGATCATGCGCGACACCGTGCTCGCGCTCGTCGGTGAGGACCGCAAGGACGAGATCGTCGCCTCCGTCGAGGCGATGGTCGCGAAGGTCCAGGAATACGTGCCCGGCTACACCCTCAAGCAGGAGGTGCAGTTCACCGAGGTCACCGAGGTCATGGACACGCTCACCGACCACACCGGCCCCCTGTGGAAGGTCGCGGTGTTCCTCGAGGTCAAGGGCGCAGCGCACTACCTGCCCGAGTACGCGGGCAATCTCGACATCATGACCTCCGCGGCGCTGCAGGTCGCACGCGCCGTGGCGGCACGCAAGAAGGATCAGGTGACGGCATGACCGCGGCAACGACGACTCGCGAATTCGCAAGCGACGGAACGGCTCTGTACATCCAGGACGTGACCCTGCGCGACGGCATGCATGCCATCCGTCACCGCATCACGCCCGAGGACGTCGCGAAGATCGCCGGTGCGCTCGACCGCGCCGGTGTGGACGCCATCGAGGTTTCGCACGGCGACGGCCTCGCCGGTCACTCGCTGACCTACGGCCCCGGCAGCAACACCGACTGGGAGTGGCTCGAAGCCGCTGCCGGAGCGATCAATTCGGCGACCCTCACCACGCTGCTCCTGCCCGGTATCGGAACCGTCCACGAGCTGAAGCGCGCCTACGAGATCGGCGTGCGGTCGGTGCGCATCGCGACGCACTGCACCGAAGCCGACGTCTCCGCGCAGCACATCGCCGCGGCGAAGGAACTGGGCATGGACGTGTCCGGCTTCCTCATGATGTCGCACATGGCTCCGTCCGAGGAGCTCGCCCGCCAGGCGAAGCTCATGGAGTCCTACGGCGCCGACTGCGTCTACGTCACCGACTCCGGCGGACGCCTGACGATGGACGGTGTCCGCGAGCGCATCCGCGCCTACCGGTCGGTCCTGGACGAGACCACCCAGATCGGCATCCACGCGCACCAGAACCTGTCGCTGTCGGTCGCCAACTCGGTCGTGGCCGTCGAGGAAGGCGTCATCCGCGTCGACGCGTCGCTGGCCGGACACGGTGCCGGTGCCGGCAACTGCCCGATCGAGCCGTTCGTCGCGGTCGCCGATCTGCACGGCTGGAAGCACTCGTGCGATCTGTTCGGACTGCAGGACGCCGCCGACGATCTCGTGCGTCCGCTGCAGGACCGCCCGGTGCAGGTCGACCGCGAGACCCTCACCCTCGGCTACGCCGGTGTGTACTCGAGCTTCCTGCGTCACGCCGAGACCGCCGCGAGCATCTACGGTCTCGACACCCGCGACATCCTCGTCGAGATCGGCCGTCGCGGCCTCGTCGGTGGACAGGAGGACATGATCACCGACGTCGCACTCGACCTGCGCAACCGCGCGGGTAACTGACCACCGGCCGCACAAAGCCGGAACAATCGCGTCGGGCGCGGCACGACCCACCAGGTCGCGCCGCGCCCGCGTGCATGTCTAGTCGGTCAGATCCCGGTAGTCCGGGTGCTTCTCGATGAACTTGTCGACGTACGAGCAGATCGCGACGATGCGCTTGCCTCGGTCGCGGACGTCGTCGAGGGCGAAACCGACGAGCTTGCCTCCGAGTCCCTGACCGGAGTAGCCCTTGTCGATCTCGGTGTGATCGAAGACGAGGCGGCCGTCGTCGTCGGGGTGGTACTGGGTGTATCCGACGACGGCGTCGTCGTCCCGGACTTCGTACCTCTGCTTCTCGGCGTTGTGCACCACGGTCACGGACGAATCGCTCATGGTCTTCCTCTCACCGTCGACAAGCTGGTGTGTCCCACAGCATAGAGAACGGGCCGCGACGCAATGCCGCGGCCCGTTCTGCTGTGCCGGGCTATTCCGGCGGAGAGATGTGCTGGGCGAGGTACAGCGGTTCGCCGAGCTGCTCGATCAGATCGAGCTGGGTTTCGAGATAGTCGATGTGTTCCTCCTCGTCGGCGAGGATCTCCTCGAAGATGTTGGCCGAGGTGATGTCGCTGACCGAGCGCATGTACTCGGACCCCTTCCGGAGCCGGTCACGGGCCTCGATCTCCACCTGGAGGTCGGCCTCGAGCATCTCCTTGACGGTCTGGCCCAGACGCAATGCCCCGAGGCGCTGGTAGTTGGGGAGTCCGTCGAGATAGAGGATCCGATCGGTGAGTCTCTCGGCGTGACGCATCTCGTCGAACGACTCGTCGCGAGTGTGCTTCGCGAGTTTCGCCCATCCGCGGTTGTCCTGCATCTTCGAATGCAGGAAGTACTGATTGATCGCGGTGAGCTCGGCGGTGAGTTGTTCGTTGAGCAACTCGATGACCTTCTTGTCGCCCTTCATGGCACCTCCCGGGGTGAACCATCAGGTTTACCGCCGGGTAGGGGCTGGCTACACGGCGGTCTCGAGTTCGATCGTCTCATTCCGATCGCGGGCCTGCCGGATGATCGCCGAGATGTTCCGGACGCAGCTGCCACAATCGGTGCCGGCGCGGCACTTGGCGCTCACCTCGCGGGTACACCGTGCTCCCGCAGCCACCTCTGCCTCGATGTGGTGGTGGGTAAGGGCGTGGCAACTGCAGACGATCATCAGAGCCACCTTTCTGCGACTGAGGAAACACTCACTTAGGTTGTCCAAACCTTACATCGGCTTAGGCTAGCCTAGCTTGTGATCGTAGTCACAGAATGGGGGGCCCGGATCCGTGTTATACCCAGGTCCGCCTCAGGGGGTGTTACCGCAGCTACTGCTGTTGCAGGTGTTGCGACACCACCTGGTTGATCCGGTGCAGACCGGACGAGGTGAGGCCGGGGATCTGGTTCTCGATCGTGCGCACCAGCGACGAATCGTCGAGGACCTTCTCGCTCGACTGGATCAGGACGGTGCCGGCACCGGTGAAATCGAACTGCCGCTCCTCACCCGACTGCACACCGAAACGCCTGGCCCCGGCCGAGACGAACCCCGTGATCCACGATTCGTCGTAGTGGTGACTGGGGGACGGGCAGTCGGCCCAGCCGACGAGCGCCTCGGGATCGACCCGCAGCGGCGGCTCGGCGAACATCACCGGCCCGTTCGACGACGCGAGGAAGCGCCCCGTACCGATGAGGGTGAGGAAACCCGGGACGATCGACTGGTTGAGCGACAGGCCCGGTTCGAAGGCCAGCAGATTGGCCTGCCGGATCGTGAGGTTGCCGTCGTCGAGGTCGTACGAGTTGATGTCGTATCCGCGGTCGCCGATGATCAGCTTCCCGAAGCCCTCGGCCACCACGTAGTCGCCGAGATAGAGCGGAGCGGAGAACTGCTGGGCCACCATATGCAGCAGATGTCCCTGCAACCCGTGGGTGAGCGCCGAGAACTGCACCTGGCCGTAGTAGGCGATCATCGCGCCCTTCGACAGGAACCAGGGCGTCTGCAGATCGATGCAGTAGGCGTAGGGGTTGCCCGGCACGTTGTCGCTGCCGCCGAAGCTCGACGGGTTCAGAACGGTACTCACAGCTTCTCCTCCGATGCCTGCACGTAGACGATGCCCTGTCCGCTGCACTCGAGCTGCATGGCCTCACCGCCGGTGCGACCGACGTTCCGCCAGCTCATCGACGACTTCAGTTCGGTGCGGACCGGACCGTAGGACGCCACGAACGCCTGCGGGTCGACGACCACCGGCGTCGGACCGCCCACCTGCAGTTCGAACACGCCGCCGTGGGCGAGCAGCACCGCCGAGCCCTGGCCGGTGAGCTGGGTGGTGAACATGCCCGTGCCGGTCATCGCGCCGGTGGCGGCGCCGCGCAGCGCCCCGAGCAGACCCCCGCCGCCACCGCCACCACCGGAGGCCGCGGCCACCGAGACGACCGTGGATTGCAGACCGGTGGTGTGGCCGAGAAGGCGCGACGCCTCCACCCGCAGCTCACCGCCCGCGGACATGTCGACGATGTGCGTCTCGAGACCGCGGAAGCCGTAGTGCACGACGCCGTCGCCCTGCGCGAGCATCGTGGCCTCGTGCTCACCCTGCAGCATGCGTCCCGCCATCCCGGCGAGACCGCCGAGACCGGGAGCGCTCCCCATGCCACCGGGAACGCCGTGGGGGGAGAACCGGACGTTGCCGGTGTAGAACAGCATCGCGCCGCGGCGGGCCACGACGGGACCGGACTGTCGCAGGTCGACGCGCACGACCTTGCCGTTGATCTTCGTGAAGCTCATCTGTTCCTACCGTTCCGCCGGCTGGATGGAGACCACGCCCACGCCGTCCCACTTCAGGGAGAACGCCTCGCCGCTGCCCTGGCCGATGGCCGACCGCCACGACACGTCGGTGACGAACGACTGCGTGAGCTGACCCTTCGCACACACGAAGGCGTCGGGATCGACGACGAGGGGATACTGCGGCGACACCTCGAGATGGATGAGCGGGCCCCCGGCGGAGAGCAGCGCGACCTGCCCGGTCCCCGTCACCGTCGTGGTGAACAGACCCTGACCGCTCATGCCGCCGCGCAGACCCGCGAACGTCACGTTCGTGTTCAGGTTCCCGCTCAGCGCCAGCAGCTGCTCGGACTCGACCTGCAGCGTCTCGTTGTTCAGCTCCAGCACCGTGACGTCCTGCGCCTGGTGCGCGAAGTAGACGACGCCCGTGCCGCTGCACTCCATGAGCGAGAGCCCCTCACCCGTCGCGCGCTGCCGCAGCCCGGAGAGAACACCCTCGCCACCACCGAAACCGGCGGACTTGAAACCGACCTGGCCCTCGTACGCCACCATCGACCCCGACAGGGCCCGGACGGACGAATTGCTCAGGTGGGCTTCGATCACCCTCTTGGTCTTCACGACTAGCCGCATGGCGGGAAACGATAGTCGGAAACGACTTCGGTGGAGTGAACCCCCGGTAGCGGGGCCCACTCCACCGAAGAACTACAGAAGACCTACAGTCCCAGATCCTTGGCGATGATCGTCTTCATGACCTCGTTGGTGCCGCCGTAGATGCGGGTCACGCGGGTGTCGGCGTAGAGGCGGGCGATGGGGTACTCGGTGATATAGCCGTAGCCGCCGTGCAGCTGCAGGCACTTGTCGATGATGCGGCCGGCGGCCTCCGTCGCGAACAGCTTCGCGCGGGCGGCGTCGGGCACCGTCAGTTCGTCGCGGTCGTTGAGCTCGATCGCGTTGTCGACCATGATCTGCATGGCCTGCAGTTCGGTCGAGCACTCGGCGAGCACGAACTTGGTGTTCTGGAAGGACGCGACCGGCTTGCCGAAGACCTTGCGGTCCTTGGTGTACGCGATGGCGTGCTGGATCGCTGCGGCTGCGGTGGCGGCAGCGCCGAACGCGATGGTGAGGCGCTCCTGCGCGAGGTTCTGCGTCAGGTACGAGAACGCCTCGCCCTCCTTGCCGAGCAGATCGGCGACCGGCACCTTCACGTCGTCGAACGCCAGCTCGGCGGTGTCCGAGGTCTTGAGGCCGATCTTGTGGAGCTTGCGCCCGACCGCGAAGCCCTCGCTCTTGGTGTCCACCACCAGGATCGACAGGCCACCGCGACGGTCCTCGGGGTTGTACGGCGAGGTGCGGGCCACGACGAGGATGCGGTCGGCGAGCGCGCCGCCGGTGATGAACGTCTTCGCGCCGTTGAGGACGTAGTGGCTGCCGTCCTCCGAGAGCTTCGCGGTGGTCGCGATGTTGGCGAGGTCGGAACCGGTACCCGGCTCGGTCATCGCGATCGCGAACATCAGCTCACCCGAGGCGAATCCGGGGAGCCAGCGCTGCTTCTGCTCCTCGGTGGCGTTCTGCATGATGTACGGCAGGATCAGGTTCGAGTGCACCGACGACGAACCGAACGACACACCGGCCGCCGACGCCTCCTCGGCAAGGATCACGTTGAACTTCAGCGACGTCTCGCCGCCTCCGCCGTACTCCTCGGGAACCTGGATGCCGAGGAGTCCGAGTTCGCCCATGCGGTTGTAGAACTCGCGCGGAGGATGACCGGCCTCTTCCCACTCGGGGTAGACGGGCACGACCTCCTTCGCGATGAAGTCGCGGACGGTCTGCCGGAACGCCTCGTGATCCTCGTTGTACAGCGTGCGCTTCACGCGTTGTCCTTCCAGGTATGGATGTGATTGTGGGGGTGGACGTTACAGCGCGTAGCTGCGCAGCACACCCTTGCTGATGATCGTCTTCTGGATCTCGCTGGTGCCCTCACCGATGAGCAGGAAGGGAGCCTCACGCATGAGGCGCTCGATCTCGTACTCCTTCGAGTAGCCGTAGCCGCCGTGGATACGGAAGCTGGCCTGGGTGACCTCGGAGCAGTACTCGCTGGTGAGGTACTTGGCCATACCGGCGGCGACGTCGTTGCGCTCACCGGAGTCCTTCAGGCGCGCGGCGTTGACCATCATCAGGTGGGCGGCCTCGACCTTGGTGGCCATCTCCGCGAGGGAGAACGAGATCGCCTGGTGCTGGGCGATGGGCTTGCCGAAGGTGGTGCGCTGCTGGGCGTACCGGGCGGCGAGCTCGAACGCGCGGATCGCGACGCCGCACGCACGGGCCGAGACGTTGACGCGGCCGACCTCGACACCGTCCATCATCTGGAAGAAGCCCTTGCCGGGCTCGCCACCGAGGATCGAATCGGCCGAGGCCTTGTAGTTGTCGAAGACGAGCTCGGTGGTGTCGATGCCCTTGTAACCCATCTTGTCGATCTTGCCGGGGATGGTGACACCCGGGACGACCTCACCGAAGCCGGCGGGCTTCTCGACCAGGAAGGTGGTCAGGTTCTTGTGGGGCTTGTCGGAACCTTCCTCGGTCTTGACCAGGGCGGCGACGAGGGTGGAGCTGCCACCGTTGGTCAGCCACATCTTCTGACCGTTGATGACGTAGTTGCCCTCGGCGTCGCGCTTGGCCCTGGTGCGGATGGCGGCGACGTCGGAGCCGAGTTCGGGCTCGGACATCGAGAACGCACCGCGGACCTCGCCGGTGGCCATGCGCGGCAGGTAGTACTGCTTCTGCTCCTCGGTGCCGTGCTGGCGGATCATGTACGCGACGATGAAGTGCGTGTTGATGACGCCGGAGACGCTCATCCAACCGCGGGCGAGTTCCTCGACGCACAGCGCGTAGGTCAGCAGCGACTCGCCGAGCCCGCCGTACTCCTCGGGGATCATCAGCCCGAACAGGCCCATCTCGCGCATCTGGTCGACGATGGCCTGCGGGTAGGTGTCCGAATGCTCGAGTTCCTGAGCGTTCGGGATGATCTCGCGGTCGACGAAGGTGCGGACCGTGTCGAGGATCTCGGACTGGAATTCCGTCAGACCGAGGGTCTGGGCGAGGCGGGTCATGCGTGCTCTTTCTGGGAGATGCGGATGGTGCCGGATGCTGTGAGGGCGTCGATCTCGTCGTCGGTCAGTCCGAGATGCTCGGTGAGCACCTCGGCGGTGTCGTCGCCGTTGGCCGGCGCGGGGCGGACATCGGGGTACCGGCCGTCGAAGGACATCGGTGTGCTCGGCGCGTGGTAGCTGCCGATGCGCGGCTGGTCGAGCTTCTGGAACATCGGGTTGTCGGTCACGCGCGGGTCGGCGGCGAGCTCGGCGAAGGTGCGGTAGCGCTCGTGCAGGACCGAGGTGCCGCCCAGCGCCTTCTCGACCTCGTCGGCCGTGTGGCGCGAGAACCAGGCGCCGAACAGGCTGTTCAGCACGTGGCGGTGCTCGAACCGGGTTCCCTCGTCGCGGAAGTCCACGCCCAGAGCGGATTCGAGTGCGGCCACGGCGTCGGCCGTTCCTGTGAGCTCGGTGAGGTCGCGGAAGTGCCGCGGCGTGAGCGCGACGAGCATGAAGCGTGCACCGTCGCTGGTGGCGAAGTCGGCGCCGTAGGTGCCGTAGACGGAGTTGCCGACCTTCTCCCGGACGGGGCGGCCGAGCTGGGCCTCGGCGATGTAGCCGAGGTTGCCGACGGTCGCGAACGCGACGTCCTCGAGCGGGAGCACGACTTTTGTTCCAGCGCCGGTGATCTCGCGACGGTAGACGGCCGAGGCGACCGACAGGGCCGCGTACAGGCCGCACGAGACGTCCCAGGCGGGCAGCACGTGGTTGACCGGCGTCGAGACGTTCTCGGCGCCGGTGACCTGGGGGAAGCCGGCGGCGGCGTTGACGGTGTAGTCGACGGCGCCGGTGCCGTCGGCGCGGCCGAGGACCTGCACGTGGATCAGGTCGGGACGGATGGTGGCGAGCTCGTCGT